>Ga0315910_10000258_pt1 | contig 58569 bp, 51 predicted proteins | sample EdamamesoilMG_FD_204470 | JGI IMG/M metagenome (GOLD analysis project Ga0315910, IMG submission 204470) | Garden soil microbial communities collected in Santa Monica, California, United States - Edamame soil | ecosystem: Environmental > Terrestrial > Soil > Garden | place: USA: California... | reverse complement strand
TATAGATTCAGAAGGAATCTACGTAGACGTGACATTTGGTGGCGGTGGCCACAGCTTGAAAATTCTGGAACAAATCAAAGGCGGGAGACTAATCTCCTTCGATCAGGATGACGATGCCAGGAAGCAAGCAGAAAATATAACAAGTCGTTCTTTCACATTTTGTCAGGCCAACTTCATGCATATGAAAAAGTATCTGAAGTTGAACGGAGTAACCAAAGTAAATGGTGTGCTGGCCGATCTCGGTGTTTCATCGCATCAGATCGATTCGCCCGAGCGCGGTTTCTCCACTCGCTTTGATGGCCCGCTCGACATGCGTATGGATAAGAACATGCCGATGACAGCCGCTAGCGTGTTGAACGAATTCACCGAAGAAGAACTGCACAAGATTTTCGGTATGTACGGTGAATTGAAAAATGCTAAGACGGTGGCAAGGTTGATAACCCAGCAACGTGTAAACAATCCTTTCAACCGCACCGAAGAGTTAAAGTTGGCCCTCCGATCTGTGGCACCCCGCGGAAAGGAGAATAAGTACTTCGCACAGGTGTTTCAGGCGCTGCGTATCGTGGTTAATGAAGAAATGCAAGCCCTTGAAGATTTTTTGCACCAGTGTGCCGAAGTAATAGAAAAGGATGGGCGGTTGGTGGTGATGGCATACCACTCACTGGAAGACCGAATGGTAAAGAACTACATCAACAAAGGGAAAATATTTGGCGATGTAGAGAAAGATTTTTTTGGAAACGAGATTAAACCCTTTGAAGCACTGAATCGAAAACCGATTGAGGCTTCAGCGGAAGAGATAGCAGAGAACAGCCGGGCGCGCAGTGCGAAGCTGAGAGTAGCAGTGAAATTATAATTCGTTTAAAACAAGACGAAAAATGGAAAACAAATTCAAAATCAAACCCAGGAAATCCACCGAAGGTATTTCGGGCAGCAGTTTGTTTTCCGGATGGGAGAAGAAGCTGAAACTGGAAAGCTATTTCGAAGAAGGTTTTCCGGTAAAATATTTACCCAAAATTCTCTTTGTTATGTTTTTAGGAATTCTCTACATCAGCAATACACACTATGCCGAGAAGACCGTGCGCAAGATTAACGCAACGCATACCGAAGTAGAAGACCTTCGTGCGGACTACACCACACTGAAATCGGATTTAATGTTTGCCAGCAAGCAATCGGAAGTTGCAAGAAAAGTAAAACCCTTTGGATTGAAAGAAAGTTTAACACCGCCTTATAAAGTAGTAGTTGAGTAATTGAATATTAAAAAGTCCATATTATTACGAGTACGCGTAGCATTTTTGTTTGTGCTGTTGTTTGCCATTGCCGTGGTGATGAAGACAGGGCACATTCAGTTTGTGGAGGGCGAGAAGTGGGCCAAGATGGGCGAGCGTATTTCGTTTGATTACAAACGTGTAAAAGCAACGCGCGGAAACATTTATTCAGACAATGGAAGTCTGCTCGCTACATCGCTGCCATTTTATAAAGTTGCCTTTGATGCCTCACTCCCAAGCGATGAAATCTTTAATGCCGGTGTGGATTCGTTGGCATATCATCTTTCCCGTTTTTTTGGTGATAAGTCGAAGCAGGAATACAAGCGTATTTTAAAAGACGCCCGTGCCACCGACAGACACTACATTATCCTTAATCGTAAGCAAATCGATTATCAGGATAAGAAGATCATGGCGTCATGGCCGATTCTTCGCGAAGGCCGGTTGCGTGGTGGCGCTATCTTCGAGAAGGTAGACGTGCGCTACAGACCTTTTTCAAACCTGAGTCGCAGAACAATCGGGTTTGTAAACGAGAACGAAAAGGGCGCTGGGCTTGAGTTTAGTTTCAACAAGCAGCTCGGTGGCCAGGATGGGTATGCGTACTACCAGAAAATTGCCGGTGGTGTTTGGAAGCCGGTATACGATGCAAATAATGTAAAGGCGGTTAACGGTCTTGATTTACAAACCACGTTGGATATCAACTTGCAGGATGTCGCGGAAACAGCGTTGCACAAAGCAATGGCACAACACAATGCCGATGATGGCCTGATGGTAGTAATGGAAGTAAAGACCGGAGAAATTAAAGCGATCTCAAATCTTAGCAGCGATGGTCATGGTGCTTTTTACGAGAAGTTCAATTTTGCTGCGGCAGGATTGTTCGAGCCTGGCTCAACCTTCAAACTCGTCACCATGATTGCGCTGCTGGAGGATACGAATGTGGAACTGGAGGATAGTATCGATACCGGAAACGGAGAGTACAATTTTTACAACAAGACCGTGCGCGATCACGAAGAAGAAGGTCTTGGTAAAGTTTCCATCAGCGAAGCGTTCGAGCATTCATCCAACGTAGCCATGGCAAAGTTGGTTGATAAACATTTTGGTTTGCGCCCGCAGAAATTTGTTGACTATGTTGATCAACTCAAGCTGTCAAAACCATTAGGTGTGCAGATTGCCGGTGAGCCTTCTCCAAAAATTACACGTCCCGGACAGAAAGGTTGGAGTGGCATAAGCTTGCCCTGGATGGCCTATGGTTACGGTTTTGAAATCACACCGTTGCATACATTGGCGCTCTACAATGCCGTAGCCAATGAAGGTACTATGATCAAGCCTGTGTTGGTTAAATCGATACGTCAGGCCGATGATGAGGAAGAATCATTTTCAACTGAAGTGATCAACTCAAAGATTTGCTCTGGCAAAACACTTACAAAGTTGAAATTACTTCTCGAAGGTGTAGTAGAAAATGGAACAGCAAAAAATATTAAAGGCACACACTACCGCATAGCCGGCAAAACCGGAACAGCGCAGATTCTTGAAAACGGAAAATACACCAAGAAGTACATCACATCTTTTGTTGGATACTTCCCCGCGCACGAACCAAAGTATAGTGCAATTGTGCTGATTAAAAACCCAAGAGGTTGGTATCAATACGGAAGTAATGTGGCTGCTCCTGTGTTTAAGGAAGTGGCCGATAACATCTATGCGCGCGACATTAATCTTCATTCGCCAATGGAGGCGAAGAAGTATGCGAAAGAGGAAGCCCTTCCGGTGATTAAGGGAGGCAATCAGCAGGAGCTTACGATGCTGTGCAATGAGCTTGGAATTTCCAATCATTCACTCACTGAAGAAGAATGGGTGAAGACCTCACGCAGCGGAAATTCCGTGAATTGGAAGAAGGCCATCGAAGGAAAAGGGCTGGTACCCGATGTGGCCGGCATGACCTTCCGTGATGCGATTTTCTTGCTGGAGAAATCCGGACTTCGTGTTTTCTATGAAGGGAAGGGCAGGGTGAAACAACAATCACTGAATCCGGGAGCAAGAATTAATAAAGGCGATCGTATTTATATAAAGCTTGGATAACGAATCAACGTGGCCGAACTGAAAGACATATTGTATAAAGTTTCGCTGACCTCATCGTATGGCAACATGGGTGTTGAGGTGAAAGGTCTTTGCTTTGATTCGCGTAAAGTACAACCAGGATTTCTTTTCGTAGCTGTAAAAGGTACGCTCTCCGATGGTCATGCGTATATCGACAAGGCCATTGAGTTGGGTGCCACAGCCATTGTTTGCGAAAAACTTCCTGCGTCTATTCAGGAGAGTATAACCTTTGTTACGGTGAAGAGCAGTGCACAGGCATTAGGCATTGTGGCATCAAATTACTTTGGTAACCCTTCTGAGAAGTTGAGGCTTACCGGAGTAACCGGAACCAATGGAAAAACTACAACAGCTACATTACTCTATCAGTTGTTCAGCAAACTGGGTTATCTCGTTGGGTTGCTTTCTACTGTTGAAAATCGAATTGCAGAAAATATAATTCCAGCAACACACACTACACCTGATCCGATTCAATTAAATGAATTGTTGGACAAGATGGTGAATGCCGGTTGCCAGTTCGCGTTTATGGAAGTGAGCTCGCATGCGGTAGACCAGGAGCGCATCGCAGGACTCAAGTTTTCCGGAGCCATCTTCACCAACATTACCCACGATCACCTCGATTACCATAAAACATTCGAGAACTACATTAAGGCGAAGAAGAAATTTTTTGATGAACTCCCTGTAGATTCATTTGCACTTGTAAACGTTGATGATAAACGTGGTATGGTAATGTTGCAGAATACAAAAGCAACGAAGCAAACTTTTGGACTGAAGAAGATAGCCGATTATAAAGGAAAGATTATTACCAATTCAATTGAAGGATTGGAAATTGAAATTGGTGGAAAGAATGTTTGGTTTAAAATGATTGGCGATTTCAATGCGTATAACCTGTTGGGTGTTTACGGAGCAGCTGTTTTGTTAGGTGAAGATGCAGAGGAGGTACTGGTAAAACTTTCAGCCCTTAACGGTGCGCCTGGCCGTTTTGAATTGGTGATGCCCGGTTCTAAAATTACAGCCATTGTAGATTATGCCCATACACCCGATGCACTTAAAAATGTATTGGAAACTATTGCGGAATTCAGAACGGGTAACGAACAAGTAATCACAGTAGTAGGGTGTGGCGGAAATCGTGATAAAACAAAGCGGCCGCTGATGGCATCCATCGCTTGCAGGCTGAGTGATAAAGTGGTGTTGACTTCTGACAACCCGCGCGATGAAGACCCCATGGAAATCATCAGGGAGATGCAAACAGGCGTAACACCAACAGAAACCAGAAAGACATTAGTTATTGCCGATCGCGAAGAAGCTATCAAAACAGCCTGTATGATGGCAAAAGAAAATGACATCGTGCTGGTGGCCGGAAAAGGTCATGAAGATTACCAGGAGATCAAAGGCGTTAAATATTCTTTTGATGACCGGAAAGTAGTAGAGAGAATGCTTAAACTAATGATCAATTAGTCAATTATCGATGTGCAAATGAGAAACTACAAAGACAACAAGATAGTACAACTGACATTTCAGTTTGCTTTGGATGTGATAGAATTCTCTGAACTTCTGAGGGAGGAGAGACGATTTGCTTTTGCAGATCAGGTGTTACGATCGGGCTGCTCAATTGGGGCAAATGTGAAGGAAGCTCAAGGTGCTGAGAGTAAAGCAGATTTTATTCATAAAATGAAAATTGCTTCGAAGGAAGCAGAGGAAACTGAATACTGGTTGGAGCTATGTGATTTTGCAAAGAGCTATCCTAAGCCAGGAAAACTTCTAACTGAAATTGAAAGCATTCTAAAAGTGCTTGGCAAGATTATATCAACATCAAAACTTAAAAAATGATTACCCAATCTGCACATTAGCACATTGATAATTGACAATTGAAAGATGCTGTATTATCTATTTAATTATTTAAACGATTTAGACTTACCCGGTGCCGGAGTGTTTCAATACATTTCCTTCCGTGCGGGTATGGCGGCATTTCTTTCGCTTTTAATCACCATTACATTCGGTAAAAATCTTATCAATTACCTACGCAAGAAACAAGTAGGTGAAGCCATTCGCGATTTGGGGTTAGAAGGTCAGGTTCAAAAGAAAGGTACCCCAACTATGGGTGGCCTGATCATCATTGCCGCTATTCTTATTCCTACATTATTGTTTGCAAAGCTTGATAATGTCTACGTAATTCTATTGATCGTGGCAACGGTGTGGCTGGGAATTATCGGGTTTCTCGATGACTATATTAAAGTATTCAAGAAGAATAAAGAAGGGTTAGCAGGTCGTTTCAAGATTGTCGGGCAAGTTGGATTGGGTATCATCGTAGGACTTACACTGTACTTTAATGACAATGTAGTAGTACGGGAAGTTAGCCCAGCGTCATTGGCAAGTTTAGAGATTGAAGATTTTCAACAACAGCTTGAGAACAAGGTTGAATTTAAGGATGTGAAGTCAACCAAGACAACCGTTCCTTTTCTTAAGAACAATGAGCTTGATTACAGCAGAGTACTTCCGTTTATTCCGAGAGATTTTACCTGGGTAGTTTATGTGATCGTGGTGATCTTGATTATCACCGCAGTATCGAACGGTGCAAACCTCACCGATGGTATTGACGGTCTGGCAGCCGGAGTATCCGGTATCATCGGATTGACCATTGCTATTCTGGCGTACCTGTCGGGTCGTATCGACTTTAGTAGTTACCTCAACATCATGTACATCCCCAACTTATCAGAGTTGGTAATTTTCTGTACTGCGTTTGTAGGTGCGTGTCTTGGCTTCTTGTGGTATAATGCGTATCCGGCACAAGTGTTTATGGGCGATACGGGAAGTTTAACATTAGGCGGTGTTATTGCAGTTCTTGCTTTTGCTGTTCGTAAAGAATTGCTGATACCGATATTGTGTGGCGTATTTCTGGTTGAAAATCTTTCAGTCATTCTCCAGGTATCGTATTTCAAGTACACGAAGAATAAGTATGGTGAGGGAAGAAGAATTTTTCTGATGTCGCCATTACATCACCACTATCAGAAGAAAAATATTCACGAAGCTAAAATCGTAACCCGGTTTTGGATCGTGGGAATTTTATTGGCGATTCTAACCTTGGCAACTTTGAAACTACAGTAACGATGTACGATGTACGATTTACGATGTACGATTTTGAGCTATGACTAAAGAAGAACTAAAAAATAGAAATAGGAAATTTGCAATTGATGTGATTAAGCTGTTAAGAGTATTGCCACACGATCGAATATTTGATTCACTTGTTCGACAAGCGGTTCGAAGTTCAACATCTATAGGGGCAAATTATAGAGCAGCTTGCAGGGGTAAGTCAAGCGCGGATTTCTTGAATAAGCTAAAAATTGTTGAAGAGGAAACTGACGAAACAATTTATTTTTTGGATATCATGAATGAGATAGATGCAGGATCAAATAGAGTTGTATTTGAGAACCTGATGAGAGAAGGAAATGAACTACTCTCTATTTATGTAGCGTCCATTAAGACGTTGAGAAACGGGAATCGTACATCGTAAATCGTATATCGTAAATGGGTGATTTAGTTGTGATATTAGGAGGAGGCGAAAGTGGAACGGGTGCTGCATTGCTCGCGAAAGGGAAAGGCTATGATGTTTTTGTTTCTGATCAAGGTCAATTGAAGGATAAATACAAAGCTGAGTTACAGAAGGAAGAAATTGAATTTGAAGAAGGCCAGCATACAGTTGATAAGATTCTTGCAGCAAAGCTGATTATCAAAAGTCCTGGTATTCCGGATAAAGCAGAGATCATCAAGAAGGTAAGAGTAAAAGGAATTGAAGTGATCGATGAGATTGAGTTTGCTTCGCGGTACATCAGCGGAAAGATCATCGCGATTACCGGCACGAATGGTAAGACAACTACAACATTGTTGATATACCACTTAATGAAGGAAGCAGGTTTCAACGTAGCCCTTGCGGGTAATGTAGGTTTCTCCATGGCCAGACAGGTGGCTCAGCAACAACACGATTGGTATGTGCTTGAAGTAAGCAGCTTCCAGTTGGATGGTACAAAGTCATTTAGTCCGGAGATTGGAATTCTGCTCAACATCACACCAGATCACCTTGATCGGTATGCGTACACCATGCAAAACTACATCAACTCCAAGTTTCAGTTGATTCAGAGCATGCGTGCTCAGCAGAATTTTATTTACTACGCTGATGACAGTGTTATCGCTGCTGAAATAGCAACGCGTACAATTGTTCCGACTAAAATTGAGGTATCACTTTCTCCGACATCTTCGGGTACAGTACACTACGATGGGAAGAAAATGAGTTTTCGCCTGACAGATATTTTTAGCATTGCACAGGCAGACACTACGCTGAGAGGTCCACACAACCTCATCAACACAATGTCTGCGGTTACCGCAGTGTATCTGGCAGGTGTTAGTGTTGAAGCTATCCGTGCAGGATTGAAGACATTCAAGAATGCGCCACATCGGTTGGAGTCGGTGGCCACCATCAATGGTGTGGAATTCGTAAACGACTCAAAAGCCACCAATGTGGATTCCGTAGTATATGCACTTGGAAGTTACGAGAAACCATTGGTGTGGATTGCCGGAGGCGTTGATAAAGGAAATGATTACAACATCATTAAGGATGCGGTAAAGAAAAAGGCACGGGCATTGATTTGCCTCGGCAAAGAGAATGAAAAGTTGAAGAATGCTTTCAGTGGAGTGGTGCCAACAATAAAAGAAACACAAAGTGTTTCTGAACTTGTTCACATGGCGTTGCAAGAGGCACAGTCGGGAGATGTAGTATTACTATCGCCCGCGTGTGCAAGCTTTGATCTCTTTAGAAATTATGAAGATCGGGGAGATCAGTTTAGAAAGGCAGTGTTGGATTTAAAGCAAGAGGTGGAATCGAAATGATTAAATTCAAAGAATGGGCGGACAAAAATCTTCAGGGTGACAGAGTCATCTGGGGTGTGGTGTTTGCGCTGTCAATGATCAGCATTCTGGTTGTTTACAGTTCAATCGGCACGTTGGCATACAAAACTTCGAAAAGCCCGGAGTACTTGTTGATTAAGCACACCTTTACAGTTTTTGTTGGGTTGGCTGCGATGTGGTTTGCGCATCGTATCGATTACCGATACTACTCAAGACTCTCCAAGGTAGCGTTGTGGATTAGTATTCCATTGTTGATTTATACATTCACCAATGGCGTTACGCTAAACGATGCAGCACGCTGGATTGAAGTACCTATTGTTGGATCCTTTCAACCTTCAGACTTCGCCAGCTTGGCGCTGATTGTAAATCTTGCCAGCATGTTGTCGAAGCGCCAGCAAAACATTGATGACATAAAAGAATCGCTAATCCCTATTCTGTTCTGGTGTGGTATGATCTGCGGATTGATTGCCTTAACCAACTTGTCAACAGCAGTGTTGTTACTACTCACATGCATGTTGATCATGTTCATTGGTCGCGTACCAACCAAGTACCTGGCGATGCTTGTGTTTGTAGGTGTTTTGTTTGGGGCATTGGCAATTCAATTCGGTGTGCGTGGAGAAACAGCAAAGAACAGAATCAAGAGTTTTATAAGTGGATCTGAACTTCCGTTCCAGGCAAAGCATGCGCGTATTGCCGTGGCAACTGGTGGTGTAGCGGGCAAGGGTCCGGGTAATAGTGATCAGCGAAATATTCTTCCTCACCCTTACTCTGATTTTGTCTACGCTATTGTGATTGAAGAGTATGGTATGATTGGCGGCATTGTGGTATTGATACTTTACCTGGTGTTGTTACATCGGGGAATGAAAGCGGCATACAACAGTGAGCGGGCCTTTGGAGGATTACTCTCCGCGGGATTGTGTTTCGATACCGTCTGTCAGGCAATGGTAAACATGGGCGTAGTAGTAGGACTTGGTCCGATTACAGGCCAACCGTTGCCGTTCATTTCCATGGGTGGCACATCCATGGTGTTTACAGGGTTGGCGATTGGCATCGTACTAAGTGTAAGCCGTGGTGAACAAGATCAGGCCTGGGAACAGAAAAAACCTGGCGAAGAAAAGGAACAAAGAAATGTAGCGGCAAAAGCGGCAGCATAGTAATAGAAAGAACTTGAAGTCAACACAACCATATCGACTTATCATCAGCGGAGGCGGAACCGGTGGACATATTTTTCCGGCTGTCGCTATCGCGAATGAATTTCGGGAGCGTCATCCGGATGCCGATATACTTTTTGTGGGTGCGCAAGGTAGAATGGAAATGACACGCGTGCCGGAAGCAGGCTACAAGATCATTGGTCTTTGGATCAGCGGACTTCAGCGCAAGATTACGTTTTCAAACCTGATGTTCCCGGTAAAGGTGATTGTGAGTTTTCTGAAGGCGAGAAGTATTGTGAAGGCGTTCAAGCCACATGCTGTTGTGGGCACCGGTGGTTACGCAAGCGGTCCGGTAATGATGGCCGCAACACGAAAAAGAATTCCGGCTGTAATCCAGGAACAAAATTCTTTCGCAGGCTTAACCAACAAGCAAGTGGCGGGTAATGTGAGTAAGGTATGTGTGGCGTACGAAGGAATGGAAAAATATTTTCCGAAGGACAAGGTAGTACTAACCGGTAATCCTGTTCGTAAGGATATTTTAAATGTGAGCGAAAAACGCGTTCAAGCGTTGACTCACTTTGGTTTTGATGGAAACATAAAAACGATTTTGATTATTGGTGGAAGCCTTGGCGCCCGTACCATTAACGAAAGTGTATTAAACGGAATGGAGAAACTGGTCGATGCAAATGTTCAGATGATCTGGCAGACGGGCAAAGGGTACTACGAGTCGTACAAAGCACAATTGGACCGGTTTGATTTGAAAAAAATCCGTGTTCAGGATTTTGTTCGCGAGATGGATCTGGCGTATGCTGTGGCCGATGTGGTGATCTCACGATCAGGTGCATTGTCGGTTTCGGAACTTTGCATTGCTGAGAAGCCGTGTATTCTGGTGCCTTCGCCCAATGTGGCAGAAGATCATCAGACAAAAAATGCTATGGCATTGGTAAAGAAGGATGCAGCGCTCCTTATCCCTGACAAGGATGCGGGCAGCAGATTAGTTGATGAAGCGCTCAAACTTTTGTTTGATGAAGCTATGGCGAATAAGCTTCGCGTGAACATCGCGAAGTTGGCCAGACCAAATGCCACGCGTGATATTGTAAATGAAATTGAAAAATTAATAGGAGTAGTTGAATAACGAAGAAGTGAGACTGGAACAATACGATAATATCTATTTCCTCGGTATCGGTGGTATCGGTATGAGTGCCCTGGCGCGTTGGTTCATGAAGAGCGGACTGAAAGTGTCGGGCTACGATAAGACTTCTACTGCGCTTACTAAGGCATTAGCCGAAGAAGGAATGAATATTCACTTCGATGACAGTATTAATTCTATTCCGAAGGAAGTAATTGATCAGCAGGATAGAACCCTGGTGGTATTCACCCCGGCTATTCCCAAAGATCATACGGAACATGCGTATTTAAAGGAGAAGGGTTACACTATTGTGAAACGTTCAGAAGTGCTGGGGTTGATTACCAAAGGATATAAGACAGTTGGTGTGGCCGGTACGCATGGAAAAACTACTACCTCATCGATGGTTGCTCACATTTTGAAATCGGCAGGTAAGGATATGGTAGGTTTCCTTGGAGGTATCACCACAAATTACGAGTCGAACCTGGTGATGAATGGTGCCGTCAGCGATAAGACGATTGCCGTAGTGGAGGCCGATGAATTTGACCGTTCGTTTCTTCGATTGTATCCGGAAATAGCCATTGTTACTTCGGCCGATGCCGATCATCTTGATATTTATGGCGATCACGATAGTTTGATTACTTCGTTCAAGGATTTTATTAAACAAATTAATAAAGAAGGATCGTTGATCATTCACGAATCGATTGCTGCGAAACTAGCCGATGGTGTTGACCACGTTTCGAAAAATATTTACAGCATGAGCCGGGGACAATTTTTTGCCGGCAACATTACCGCAAGGAGCGGATTTTTTGAGTTCGACCTTCACGGTTTCGGAAAGGTCGAGCACGTTAAGCTCGGTGTCCCTGGTTTTCATAACATCGAAAATGCAATTGCGGCTTCGGTGGCTGCGCAGTTGTGCGGGGTGAGTTTGCCTGCCATTAAGCAAGCGCTTGAATCGTTCAGCGGGGTGAAGCGCAGGTTTGAGTTTGTTGTAAAAGGCAAGAAGGTAATTTATGTGGATGACTATGCGCATCACCCGACCGAGATTGATGCGTTCTTGCGCTCGATGAAGTCGATGTATCCGCAACGAAAGTTGACGGTTGTATTTCAGCCGCATCTCTTTACACGCACACGCGATTTTGCAGATGGTTTTTCAAAAAGCCTGAGCCTCGCAGATGAGTTGTTGCTGATGGACATCTACCCGGCACGCGAGTTACCCATACCGGGCGTTACCTCCGACATGCTGATGACGGATGTAACCAGCAAGGTAAAGGTACGCTGCAACAAAGATGACCTGATGAAAAAAATTGAAGCCCTCGATGTGGATGTTATTGCCACCGTAGGTGCCGGTGATATTGATACGTTTGTTGAACAGATTAAGAATTTGTTGGTAAAGAAGTATGAAGTTTAAGTTCAACCTCAAGCGCGAACTCAAGATTGGAGCTGCGATTCTCGTGGTACTGGTGGTTATTGCCTTTACAGAACGAAGACAAGGAACCATTGCCATAAAGGATATCACAATCAAAATTGAAAACACACAGGAAAATCATTTTCTCGAAGAAGAAGATATCACCAGCCTGATGAAATTAAATCAGGAAGGTGTGAAAGGTGCCTCCCTGGAGGAAGTAAACCTTCGCGACATCGAAAAGAAAATTAAAATGAATCCCTTCATCAAAGACGCCCAATTATACAGCGATTTGAAAGGGAATGTGGTGGTGAAGGCGGAAGTGCGAAGACCCATCGCGCGCATGGTGCGTAATGATGGCCCGGATGGTTACATCGCGGAAGACGGAACCATTATGCCGGTGTCGGATAAGTTTACATCGCGGGTGATATTAATCAGCGGTGGATACGTTCGCCAATTGTTGAAGCAGACCAATGTATCCGAAACGGAATCCGGTGTTCAATTGATGAATCTTATTAACACCATTCGCGAAGATGAATTCTGGTCGGCACAGATTGCCCAACTCGATATCGACAGTAAAGCCAACATTGATCTCTACTCGCAGGTAGGTGACGAGCGAATTGAATTTGGTCAACCCGATAATGTAGATACGAAGTTGAGCAAGCTGATGATCTTTTATAAAGAGATACTCCCGCGCGTTGGATGGAACAAGTACAGCCGCGTGAACGTAATGTACGAGGGGCAAATCATAGCAGAGTAATTAAACACGAAACAACCACTAAAAAAGATATAGTTATGGAAAACGAAAAAATAGTAGTCGGGCTCGACATTGGCACCACCAAAATTTGTGCTATTGTCGGTCGCAAGAATGAATTCGGCAAGCTGGAGGTATTGGGCATGGGCAAAGCTGAGTCAGAAGGTGTTGTGAAAGGTATTGTCTTTAATATTGACAAGACGGTTCATGCCATCGAGCGGGCTATTAAAGAAGCGGGCGATCAGGCGGGGATTGATATTGGTGTAGTGAATGTGGGTATTGCCGGTCAGCATATAAAAAGTTTTATCCAGCACGGTGGTATCACCCGATCTTCGAAGGAGGATGAAATTGCCGTGGAAGATGTTGAGCGTCTTACACAAGATATGTATCGCATGGTTGTTCCTCCGGGCAGTCAGATCATTCACGTGATGCCGCAAGACTATATGGTAGATTATGAGGAAGGTATTAAAGAGCCGGTAGGCATGTCGGGTGTGCGTCTGGAAGCAGACTTCCACATTATCACTGCGCAGACCAACGCCATCAATAACATAAATAAATGCGTTCGCAGAACCGGTCTTGAAATTGACGACCTCATTCTGGAGCCACTCGCCTCAAGCCTTGCCGTGTTGAACGATGAGGAAAAAGAAGCAGGTGTTTGTCTGATCGACATAGGTGGAGGTACTACCGATATTGCTATTTTCTATGATAACATCATTCGTCATACTGCGGTAATTCCATTTGGTGGAAACATTGTAACCAATGATATCAAGCAAGGGTTGATGGTATTGCCGCAACAAGCTGAGCAATTGAAAACACGTTTTGGCAAAGCCATCTCAGAAGAGGCCAGCCCGAATGAAATAGTATCCATCCCGGGCATTCGCAATCGTTCGGCCAAGGAGATCTCGGTGAAGAATCTCTCGAACATCATTCAGGCCCGCATGGAAGAGATTATTGAAATGGCGCACGCAGAAATTATCAGTTCCGGTTTCGAAGGAAAACTGGCAGGCGGTATTGTGATCACGGGTGGTGGTGCGCAGCTTACTAATTTGAAACAGTTGGTCGAGTACATGACCGGTATGGATACGCGTATCGGTTACCCGAACGAGCACCTGGGCAAAAGCAAGATCGAGGCGGTGAAGAGCCCGATGTATGCTACCGCGGTGGGGCTGGTGCTTTCGGGATTCCGCTCTCTGGATGAAAGAGAAGATCGCTACAAGGAGGCCCGCGAAATTGTGCGGGCGGTAAAAACAAAGAAGCCTGTTCAGTCAAAGAATTTCTTCAACGACATTCTGAATAAAACAAAGAGTTTGTTGATTGACGACCTGGACGGAAAGAATGAATATTGAAAGAGATATGAGATTATGGATATGAGATGTGAGATTATAGTTAACCCTCTCACAGCTCAAGTCTCACATCTCAAATCTGTTAAAATGAACAACCACTAAAAAGTTATAATCATGTTTGAAACCGGATCATACAAATTTGAGCCCCCTAAGCACGGCCTCACACGCTCGATCATAAAAGTGATTGGGGTAGGCGGTGGCGGGAGCAATGCTGTGAACCACATGTACAAGCAAGGCATCAAGGATGTTGAGTTTGTTGTGTGTAACACCGACAACCAGGCGCTGAACAGCAGCCCGGTGCCGAATAAACTTCAGATCGGAGCCAACCTCACGGAAGGTCTTGGCTGCGGGGCAAATCCTGAAGTAGGAAAAAATGCTGCGCTGGAAAGTAAAGAGCAGATACGCGAAATGCTGGCAGGAACCAAAATGGTTTTCGTAACGGCTGGTATGGGCGGTGGTACGGGTACGGGTGCTGCCCCTGTGATCGCCAAGATCGCCAAGGATATGGACATCCTCACCGTGGGTATTGTAACCTCTCCGTTTGGTTTTGAAGGAAAGAAAAAGACAGCCCAGGCCGAACTTGGAATTGAGGCACTTCGTCAGAATTGTGACACGGTGCTGGTAATATTAAATGATAAGCTTCGCGAGATTTTTGGCAACCTGTCAATTAATCAAGCGTTCGCGCAAGCTGATAATGTACTGACCACTGCCTCAAAAGGCATTGCCGAAATCATTACGCTGGCAGGTTATGTAAACGTTGACTTCCAGGATGTGCGTACGGTAATGTTAAATGCCGGTGCGGCCGTGATGGGATCCACCGAAACCCGTGGCGACAATCGCGCGAAGAAAGCGGCTGAAGGGGCACTATCCTCTCCGTTGCTCGATAACCGCGACATCATGGGTGCGAAGAAAATACTTCTCTCCATTATTTCGGGTGTTGAAGCGGAACTGCAGATGGATGAGCTCACTGAAATTACAGAGTACATTCAGGAACAGGCCGGAGATGATGCCGAGATGATTTTTGGTCACGGTGTTGATCCAGAACTGGGCGATCGTATTCGGGTAACTGTAATTGCTACAGGCTTTTTGGGCGATGCCAAAGCAACGACCAATAAAAAGGATGATGGTAAGAAAATTCATGATCTCGATCGTTCTCAAGGGTGGCTGTTTAATCATGCCGACAATTCAATTAATGAGAAAAAGGAGGTTGAATTGAAAATAAAACCTGATCCAAAAAATGATCAGGTCGATGATAAGCCAGCAGAGCGTGAGTTGATCTTTACAGGACCATTCAATAATCGTACAGAGCAGATCAATAATCACCTGGATGAAGATGGTGAAGAAAGCTTGTTTAAAGACGATGATTTTGATTCGACTCACCAGCAATATGGCGACCAGATTATCAACGATGATGGCATGATGGATATTCGTTCTACCAAGCAGCGCTTGCAGCAACAGGCACAGGAGCGAAAGGACAAGATGAAACAAGTTCGCAAATCAGAAATGACGAAGGAAGAATTTAACGAGAAGTGGTCGTTGCCTGCGTACCTGCGCAGGGGTGTGAAGATGAATGACGTGCCCCATTCTTCTGAGCCGTTCATTTCTAAGTATAACCTGAATGATGACAATAACATTCTGGGAAATAATAAGTTTTTACATGATAATGTTGATTAATGTACGATTGACGAAGTACGAAGTACGATTTGGGGAAAATCGTAAATCTAAAATCGTACATCGTAAATATTGAAGGTATGGCATTCCGACACGACTGGTCATTTACTCCATTCGTAGTGGTTGTTGGTGGTAAATATTTTTTGCCGGTGTCGGGTGCCAATTTTTTGGAGTGGAGTGAGCGCGAATTTTTTGTTTGCCGTTCTATTTAAGCAAATCGCGCGAAGCAGTGCCGGACGTTGACCACGTCCGGCATTTGTTTTTTATGGCATGAGATGGTTGTTTCTGAATAATTCAACGAATGTTTTCCTATCGGGTGAGATCATAATTTCGAAGGAATCCATAAATCATCAATCCGAATAACATCAGGCAAGCGTAAAGCGGATACGTACTGGGTACCAGGATGCTCTGGTTAATAAAATTCGACACCGTAATCATGTCCAGGGTTACTACCAGCTTCCAACCGTTGTATACACCAAGCAAGGAAAGACAAATAAGAAGCATAGCCCGAACGAGTTTGAACTTATGCTGCAGCATGAAAATTCCACCGAGTTGAATGAAGGTAATGGCGAGATTCAAGGAATGATAACCCGGTATAAGCACCAATACCAGAAGATCGGCAACACACGAAAATGTGAGAAGAAACACAATCAATACTTTATCCTTCATGTTGCGCTAACTGCTTTGATTTCTTGAAAATAGTGCAATTCGGATAAAATAAAATTGTTTTTCCTCAACTTAAATTGGTATGGAACGTTCAGCCAGTCAGCTTGAAATTATTCACGCTCAGGTTGCCGAAGTAATTAGTTACAGTCACTGATTTTCAATGAAGCTGTTGTTGCGATCTTTAGTTTTGGATTTTTGCCTTTTCTCTTTTTTACCAACTATAGAAAAGCAGTATCGCAGCATTTGTAGAATGGCGCCAGTATTCAGTAGAAGCAAAAGAGAAAGGCCATCCGATACACGGTGGCCTTTCTCTTTAATCTAATTGCAGGCTCGTTATGCGCGTGCGAGGAGGGATGGAATAGCAATCTGTGCAAGGTACTTATCCAAATCTCCTTTATTAATGCTTTGAATATTTTCCACCACTTTCGTTTCAATATTCTGATATGATTCGATGAGAATGGAATTCAATGCATAGAGTCGAATGCGATGATCGTAGTATTCAATGGACATTAATTCTTCTGCGAAGTCATTTATCAATATCCACTTGTCTTTCATCTTCAGTGTGTCAAACGATAGATCTTTCATATCCACTGTGTTTAGTATACACATACAAATAACGAAACTCTGTTAGATTTGATTTTCAGGTAATTACTGCCTGATTTTAGGATGGTGGCACGAAAATGAACCGGGTTGCTTTGTGTAAAACCGAATGAGGAATGAAGTGATTTGTTTTGCATCCTGATGATTTCAACCAAACCTTTTTATTAACGAGGTCAAGGCTAAAACGGAACGAGTAGAGCGATTTTTACTTTTTTTTCAGATTGAAGAATAATGCCTGGGTTTTTACATTAGAAAATCATTAGAATGCTTAGCGCAAGGTTCGAATCTGGCCATACGCGGTTTATAGTGGATATGCAGTACGATATGCGCAACATGCCACTTAAAAGTTACATGCGACATGAATGTGTCAGGCAGACACGAGCTGAACTCACTATTGCTTAATTGCGAAGTTCTTTACGCATATACTTGGAGCAAATTGGGCACTGTTCCCACTGATGCCCACGGGCAGGGCAGTACGTTCGTCCAAAGTATATGATCTGCAGGTGTGCGCTGTTCCAGTGGGCTTCTGGAATGAGTCGCTTAAGATCTTTTTCCGTTTGCTCAACACTTTTTCCGTTGCTAAGACCCCACCGATAGGCCAGCCGATGAATGTGTGTATCCACCGGAAAGGCTGGTATGCCGAACCATTGTGTCATTACCACGGAGGCGGTTTTGTGCCCCACAGCAGGAAGCTCTTCCAGGGCTTCGAATGTATTGGGTACTTCGCCATTGTACTTATCAATGAGAATTTGAGAGAGGCCATGAATACCTTTTGATTTCATGGGCGAAAGTCCGCAGGGTTTAATGATCTCCCGGATTTCTTCTACGCTCAACTTCACCATGTCAAAGGGATTGTCGGCACGCTTGAAGAGAAAGGGTGTGGTCTTATTTACACGTTCATCGGTACATTGTGCAGACAGTAAAACTGAAATCAATAACGTATAAGCGTCTTTATGATGAAGCGGTACTTCCGGATTCGGAAAATACGTATTGAGTAAGCGGATGATGTCCTTTACTTTTTCTGCTTTTGTCATGGTAGGTTGAGTTGATGCTGGGGTGACGTTGATCGACTTCGAAACTCCGACTTCAAGCCGTAAAACGATTAAGGATAAAGTAAATACGTTGCTCTTTTTTGGTTGAACGCTTCAAGATCAGGTTTCCATGTCTTACGGATTTCATCTTCAGTAAGGCCTTGTTTAATCTGTTCTTTTAGTTTTGCGTTACCAGCGAGGATATCAAAATAGGCGATGAAGAATTTTTCTTTTTCGGGATAAGCATTATAGAATTGAAATAAATACGACAGGTTGATTTTGCGCTCGGGCTTTACCGTTCGTAGATCAACACCATAACAGATTTTATTTTCGTGTGGGGGATTCATCGCCACGCCTTTAATGGTTACCGGTGTAAACTGAAAGGGCATTTGTGTTAGCAATGGATTGCCCAGCACTTGAAAAGGAAAAGCGGTGCCGCGCCCCAGGCTGATTACAGTGCCCTCAAATAGACAGATGGAAGGGTAAAGTGTTACCGACTGCTGGTTGGGAAGATTGGGCGATGGTTTTACAGGAAGTATATATTCATCGGTGTGTTTCCAGTTTTTAACAGGTATGATTTCAATATCGCATTGTGCTTTGTTCGGAAGCCAGCCTTCACCATTTATCATGCGGGCAAGTTCGCCCACCGTCATGCCGTGCGCAATGGGTATGGGATGCATGGCCACAAAGGATTGTCCCGGTTTTTCATTAATGGGACCATCGACAAAAGCATTCGGGTTAGGCCGATCGAGGATGATTAATTTTTTAGTTGTTTCGGCACAAGTTTCCATTACGTAGTGCATGGTTGAGATGTAGGTATAAAAACGCGTGCCTACATCCTGAATGTCAAAGATCACCACATCAACATTGGAAAACTGTTGGGCCGTTGGCTTCCGGTTTTTTCCATAGAGCGATACTACCGGAATCTTGGTTTTGTGATCAACACTATCACTTACATGTTCGCCATCGGCAGCGTTTCCGCGAAAGCCATGTTCGGGACCAAAGATTTTAACGAGGTTAACCCCAATACTTTTTAATGTATCGACCAGGTGCGTGTTGCCTACCATTGAGGTATGATTAACGACAAGTCCTACACGTTTGCCCGTAAGCTTCGGGAGTAGTAAATCAAGTTGCTCGGCACCTACCAGGATGCTTTCTTTTTTTGATTTCGTGGTGCCCGGTTGAATTGATGGTGATTGATCGGACGAAGGAGATTGACTTGAACCACAGTGCGTGCTCGTAAGCAACAGGAATAATAAAATAAGGTTCATGCGATAATGGTTAGAAAAGTTCACTGTTGGTTATGGGCTTGTTAAGTTCTATTTTGCATCCACTACAATGTCGAAAAGTTAGTAATAACCTTGAACCTTTCGTATTTCATATCGAAAAGAATAAGCCGTCAGCAGCAGGATGGTTTCTCGACTACGCTGCATCGGATAGCCATTGCCAGCATTGGCGTTGGGTTAGCGGCCACTATCGTGTCGTTCCTTATTATGAAGGGATTTCAGGAAACGGTAAAGAACAAATTTTTCAGCTTTACCGGCCACCTGGTTATCAGCCGGATGACCATGAGCAACTCTACCGAAGAAGAGCCATTGAATTATCATCTCGATGTACTGAAACAGCATAACCCGCGCATTGATCATGTTCAGGAATTCGCCCACAAACCCGGCCTCATCAAAGCAGACGATGAAGTGCTGGGGGTATTGATAAAAGGAGTAGGCAAGAGCTTTGATGTAAAGGCGTTTCAGCAGAACATGCTCGAAGGCGATTTTATAACCTTTCCTGATTCTTCTTACGCGCGCCAGGTTGTTATCAGCAAGATCATTTCAACCAAGTTGAAGCTTAAGGTAGGCGATGATATAGTGGTGCACTTCTTCCAGAACCCTCCGCGTTTCCGAAAGCTTAAAGTAACAGGCATCTATCAAACCAATCTTTCGGAGTACTTTGATAACAAGGTTATCCTGGCCGATATCCGACTGATCCAGCGCCTCAATGACTGGTCAGACAGCCTGGCAGGCGGCATCGAGGTATTTGTTAAAAGTGCCAATGATCAGGATATAGACGAGGTAGGATACGCCATTGGCGAGGCCACCGATTTTGATGTCGCTATTGACCGGGTAAGCGATAAATTCAGCCAGGTGTTTGAATGGCTCAACCTGGTAAGCCGCCAGGTCAATATTCTGTTAGCCATTATTCTGATTGTGGTTTGTGTAAACATGATTTCAATTGTGCTGATTCTGGTGATGGAAAGGACACAAATGATCGGGATGCTAAAGGCTTTAGGAGCTGCCAATGGACTGGTTCGATCAGTCTTTATGTTTAATGGCATAAATCTTATTGTAAAGGGTCTAATTCTCGGAAATGTGGTTGGCTTAGGGCTTTGCTGGATTCAGGATTACTTCAAAATAGTGAAGTTGAACCCCCATGATTACTACATGAGTGTTGTGCCCATAAGCTGGAACTGGGAGATTGTTTTTTTCTTAAACCTTCTTACCTTTTCGGTTGTTACGATTGTATTGCTGGTGCCAACCTTGGTCATAGCGAGGATTGAACCGATAAAAGCCATTAGATTTGATTGATTAAATTTTAGTAATCGTTTAAACTTCTGATAATTTTATATTTTTGTTAACATAAGGAGCCCACCTTATCAAATGTTATTGTTATGCAATTGAAATTTAAGAACCCAGTCAGGCCGGACCTGACATCCACGATCCAAAAGAGAAACCGTAGGCTTCAGGCATTCTTTAATGCTAAGAACCTGGATGTGCGGTTGCATGGTGACGCTCAAAACCCGCTAATGGTATTATGCGGTTGTGTTGGGTTGTCCGCGTATGTTCACAACTTCGACCTGCGCTTGCTCGACAAGCCTAACCAAGGTGAAGTGATGAATATTTTCAAGCTCACGGAAATTGTTCAAGGTACCCGTGAAGATTTTGTAGAATGGTTGCAGAAGTACCCACAGATGCCCTTGTATCGCATTCAACATGCCGGTAGCAAGCTGTTTTTATGTGGATTCAACTTTGTAGACCGCGAGCAGAAATTAGGACGCTATCCCGTCTTTGCCCGTGAAGACTACCACATCTACAAGCAACGCGAAGCTGCTGAAGATATTCTGAATATGCTGAAGGAAGACGGCTACGAAGTGGAGATCACCGAACCAGATTTAAACCTGGTGAAATCGCATGTTGGCCCAATTGCTTTTGTTGGTTTAGATAATTAAAATAGCGCAACAACAGAAAGCTGGTTCGGAAGATAATTCCTTTTGAACCAGCTTTCTGTTTTATGGCCATTCTGGTTGCCAACACATTGCAACAATCAAAAGTCATCTTATTTTTTAGATTCAGGTGACGTTGATCATCATACCAAAAGTAAGCCACGCTCATCTTTGCAATGAAAGTTTAACGATTATGAGCACCACACATAACTATAACATTAACCTGATATGGACATCAGATCGGAACGGCATGCTACATTCCCCCGAATTGGATGCTGAAATTGAAGTGGCCACACCCCCGCCATTTCCAAAAGGTGTTGAGGGGGTATGGTCGCCCGAGCATTTACTCACTGCGGCTGTGAGCAGTTGTTTGATGACTACTTTTCTGGCCATTGCCGAAAATTCAAAATTGGAGTTTGAAAGTTTCTCTTGCCAAGCTTCGGGCAAGCTGGAACAGGTTGAAGGAAAGTATTTAATGACGGAAATTTTGCTGGAACCCACGCTGGTTATTGCGCATGAAGCTGACAAAGCAAAAGCGGAACGTGTACTTCAAAAATCGGAAGCAGCATGTTTGATTTCAAACTCAATAAAATCGAAAGTTGAAATGCGACCACAGATTGTACTGGCCAGGCTTGTCTGAGATTTTACCCGGAGCGTTTAGCTTTGTATCCTTCTTTGATGAGGAGTTGAACTACTTTATCGCGAACGTCTCCCTGAATTAGAATTTCTCCATCCTTGGATGAACCACCCACACCGCATTTTGTCTTTAGCGTTTTTGTTAGCGACTCCAGGTCGTTGGATGTTCCTACAAAGCCCGTAATCAAGGTAACCTGTTTACCCGCCCGTCCACTTTTATCGAGCAATACTTTTAAATTCTGTTGCTGAGGCGGGAGCGTTTCCGATTCTTCTTTTTGCTGAAACGCGTACTCAAAGTTAGATGCTGTAGAGTACACTACACCATTCCTTTTTTTCCAATCATTCTTCTTACTCATTGCTACGAAAGTAGGTATAAAACTCCGGTTAAAAGTAGAACAAAGAAACTCGCTACACCAAAATTAAATCCGGTTTCTACCTTCCGCCAGAAAACCAAACCAAGTGTTGACATGATGAGGAGTAAGATAGGAGCAAAGATAAAATTGCCATACAGAGACTTGTCAATCGGCACCACGTTGGCACTTGACCGGGCGCGCTTAGGAATATCAAAAATTTGTGAGGATTGAATCTCCACACTTCCTCCAACCTGAAAATCGTCAGCTACTTCGATGGGCAGATCGATAACATGCGATGCTGTATGCACCACCCACCACGAAGTAGCGCTGGTCCGCCCAATTGATCGTTTAATTTCAATAGCCGTAATTTTTTCGTTTACAAATACTGAAGGCAAAAGAAAGTCAATCAATAAAAAAATGGCGACCGTGAAGCATAGTACAATCGATACCTTGGCTATTGGAAAGTAAGTAGCCATAAACTCGACTAACAGCGACTGCTGATTTTTTCGCTTTGGCACGGGACCATTTCTATGATAGGCAGGGTCACGATGTTTTGGTTTTGCATCGGTCTCAATACTTTCGGTCAATGGGTTTTTTACAAGGAAATCATACTGCATGCGTTTGGTGGCATCGCCTATTATATCATAAGCTTCAGTGATTTCTTTGAAGCGTACTTCTGCCTTTGGGTCGGGATTTTTATCGGGATGATACTGCACCGCAAGTTTGCGATAGGCTCGTTTAATTTCATCGGCCGTAGCGGATTGATTCACATGCAGAACCTGGTAGTAGTTTTTCATCTTAGCTAGCGATCTTTCAGTCTGAAGACAAGTTTAAATCTGACCAAACAACATCAACCACACAACCTTTAACTTTCGTGAGTTCTTAATTCAATTTCAAAGCCACGAAGAATTTCGTTTGATGTACTCCATAATAGGATTTATGCCTCAAATTTCGATACTATATTTTTAAGTAGCCATTATGGTTGAGAATTCTTGACCTGCCGGAGTATCCTGCCAATGGTATTGCGGTTATTATTCGTAATAAATTCTTAACCATTAACTAAATAAAAAAAAATGCCCCGGACTTCCGAGGCATTTCAAATTAATTTGGAAGGATGCTTCCTTAGTTATTACCAAGTTTATCCATTTCCTTTTCAAAAGTCTCTTTGAATTTTTCGTAATCATAGTCAATTTTTAACCGTTCATCTTTTGAAAGACGTTCGTTGTAGGTAGCCACCAGTTCATCTGCTGAGAGCTCGATTGCCACGTAGGTCTTATAAGTACCGGCATCCGTTTTCATCAACTTTTCGCAAATGGTTTTTAAACCGGTTAATTTCTGATCTACAATTTCGCGGTTAAGTTGCTCGAAACGCTCTTCTACTTCCTCTTTGTTATTCATCTCGCGCGAGTTGGTGTAGTTATCCGTAACCGCTTTTACGGTAGTCTGTATACTGGCGGCAAGTTCAGCCCGGGCGTTGGCAAGTGCTTTCTTCTTGGAAGTAACCTGATCCTGGCTTTCACCGATGGAGTTAGCACGGAAGAACTTATTGGTGGTGAAGTAATCCGGACCAGAACATGGAACTACAACTTCGGTTTCACCTTTGGGGGCCTTTTTCTCTTTGCTTTTACAGCCGACCATAAGTAATCCGCCAAGGGCTACAACCGTGAGGGTGGAATAGATGAGCTTTTTCATAATTTCTAGTTGAATATTTAGTTACAAGTTATACTACGCAAATCAAATACCAAAGAATTGAATGTCCCCCTTATTGCAGGATGGTGTTTAGTAATTCGCTCATTTTCTCCTTTTCAAGGGCCTCCAGTGCTTTATTATAGGCGTCTACGCTTGACTTATCATAGTCCAGGCCGTAGCCTTTTACACGGTCTAAGGTGGCGGCATATATCTCTTTCCCTTCCTTCAGGGCGGTTACTTTAATCACGCTGGTTAAGTAAGTAATGAAAATACTTCCCGAAACAGAGCCACGCTCGGAATCGGCTGTAACGTCAAACCAGAGGTCAGCGGCCTGTCGATCATCAGTAAATTCAAAACCATTGTTGGCCAGCATATTTCTGAGCTTGTTGCTGATCTGCATATTGTTTTTGTTTCGGCCAAAGCTTCGCTCTTCGGTTGTCATAAAAACAACCGGGCGTTGAACCTTCAGTACTACCTGTGTTTTGGGTACATTGAGCGTTCGGGCAATGAGTGTGTAGATGGGCGAATTGCTGGACCCACTTAATGCATCAATGTCTACTTGAACACCAACCGTTTGCTCAAGTTCGCGAGAACTGATCTTGTTCAACAGAATTTTGGCCTGCCCTTTTTCATCTGTTTTATAATTCGGGAAGATTTCACCGGCACCTTTCTCGAAGGCAGCGACCAGAGCCAGATTCTCTGCAGTTGTGTTCAGGTCTTTGTAGGAAGCTTTCGCTAGAACACTTTGCGAGCTTTGATTAAGTCTGCGGTTCAGGGTAATCTCAGCCGGATCAACACGAAGATTTATTTTGTCTAGCGCACTTTGAATAGAGGCATAGATTTCGTTCACCAGCAAAACTTCTTTATCGTCAATGGTAACGCGGATGGCTTCACCCAGGTATTTTTCAATGCTGCGAAAGGCCTGGAAGTAAAAGCTTATGGCTTGCAGGCGCTCACCTGCACGCTCGGCATCTTTAGCTTTCTGTAAATAATCGGTGGCCAGCAGGGTGGCGTTTCGTTTTTGCTCCTCTTTAAGTTGCCTGTAGCGGGCAATAGAAAGGCGGTAGTACACCCAGTAGTTGGTGGCATCTTCCCAGGCATCGACCAATTCAAACTCTTCAATTTCGTCTGCGGCTGTTGTTTTAATGATTTGTTCGTACTGTTCGGCAAATTTCTTGTCGGCTTCAAACATGCTTAATACCGAAGTACTCGAAACATTTACTTTGATGTCCGACACCAGATCGTCAAGTGCGCTTTTCTTGGCAGCCTGAATGTAGTTATTAGAGCCATCTTTAACACTATGGCCAATGCCGGTGTAGTATCCGTCTTGGTAAGGTTCTGTCTTTAACCAGGACGGCTTCAATGCTTCCGGGTCTGGTGGCAGCACTTTTGGACTACAGCCAATCAGGAGGATAAACAGTAGGGTAAGAAGTCTTTTCACAAAATAACGTTAAGCAATTTCCGTTTGATTTATGCTACATCCGTGCCAGATTTCCAGAAAACATACTCTCTATCGTGGCAAAGAATGGCTGCCGTAATCCAAAATTATTAACTTTAGAGAAAGAATCACGCGCATGAAAAAGTTGATTTGGGTATTGGGAGCCATGTTGCTGATGGTAGCTTGTCAGGACAATGATCAGGTAAAGAATGAGTTCACTGGAAATCAGGCTGTGTATCCGCTGATGGCCGGATCGCAGTATGCCATCGATGGAACAGTCATGTTTCAGGAGAAGGTTGATGGCTCTGCTTTTATTACGGTTCTGATCTCAGGAACTGAAGGTAAACTGGAGCACCCGGTACACCTGCACCTCGGAGACATTTCTGAACCGGGTGCCGATGTGTACGCGTTGCTGAATCCGGTACTCGGTAGTACCGGAAGAAGTGAAACAACAATAACGCAGGCGTCAGACGAATCACCTATAAGTTACCAACAATTAATTGCTTTAAATGCCTGTATGAAGATACACCTTGCCGCTTCAGGCCCCGACCGTGATGTTATTTTGGCTGGTGGAAATGTTGGTGCCTCGGCTGCGGATGACACCTCAACCGGTCGCCTTGGCATAGGCGTTTGCAAAAGTGAATGAGAATTGAAGTGATACATAACTAAAACTAAAAACCCGGTAAGCACCGGGTTTTTAGTTTTAGCCTTTATCGCTTAGTAACAGCATTAAACTGTTTCGTTCGATCCCACGGCTGAGGACAGGTAGTCGCGGTTCATGCGTGCGATATTGGTAAGCTTAATTTCTTTCGGACATTCAGCTTCACAAGCGCCAATGTTGGTACAATTTCCAAAACCTTCTTCATCCATTTGGTGAACCATGGCTTGGGCTCTTCTATCGCGCTCGGGCTGCCCTTGAGGGAGTAAGGCCAGTTGTGATATTTTTGCAGACACAAAAAGCATAGCAGCCGAATTGGGACAAGCGGCTACACAGGCACCACAGCCAATGCAGGCAGCAGCATCCATTGCTTTTTCAGCATCATCTTTATTAACCGGAAGATTGTTGGCATCCTGAGCCTGGCCTGTATTAACACTTACGAAACCACCGCTGGCAATGATGCGGTCAAAGGCAGAACGATCGGTAACCAAATCTTTTATTACTGGGAATGCTTTCGCTCTCCAGGGTTCTACATAGATGGTATCGCCATCCTTGAATGTACGCATGTACAACTGGCAGGTAGTAGCCGCGTGATGAGGCCCGTGTGCACGACCATCAATGTACAGGCTGCACATGCCACAAATCCCTTCACGACAGTCGTGATCAAAGGCAATAGGTTCTTCACCGTTACGCACCAGATTATCATTGAGCACATCAACCATCTCCAGAAACGACATGTCAGCATTAACGTTGTCGATACTATAGTCTACCAGCTTACCCGGTACATTTGCATTTTTTTGTCTCCAAACTTTCAGATTAAATTTCATGCTTTCAATTATTTATAGGATCTAACCTGCATTTCAATGTTCTCGTATACCAATGTTTCTTTGTGCATAACTGGATCAGCGTCTACTGATTTGTGCTCCCAGGCTGCTACGTAGGCGTAGTTAGCATCATCACGCTTGGCTTCACCCTCCTCCTGATATTCGCTTCGGAAGTGACCGCCACATGACTCATTTCTATTTAAAGCATCAATCACCATTAATTCGCCAAGCTCAATAAAATCGGCTACGCGACCAGCTTTATCAAACTCCGGATTGAATTCATCCAGTGTACCGGGAATATTAACATCACTCCAAAACTCCTTGCGCAAATCCTGGATCATTTTTCTGGCTTTCGTCAGGCCCTCAGCCGTGCGCGCCATGCCACAGTATTCCCACATGATCTTGCCAAGCTGCTTGTGGAAATCATCCACTGTTTTTTTGCCCTTGATGCTGATCAGTTTTTCGGAGCGTGCCTGTACTTCTTTTTCGGCCTCTACAAATGCAGGATGATCGGTGGGGATAGCTTTGGTAAAGATTTCTCCCGACAAATAATTTCCAATGGTGTAGGGTATTACAAAGTATCCGTCAGCTAACCCTTGCATTAATGCGGAAGCACCCAGGCGGTTTGCTCCGTGATCGCTGAAGTTTGCTTCGCCCAAACAATACAATCCTTTTACGGTGGTCATCAATTCATAGTCAACCCAAAGGCCTCCCATGGTATAGTGCACGGCAGGGTAAATCTTCATTGGGGTTTTCAGCGGATCTTCGTTGGTGATGTTCTGATACATCGGAAACAATTCACCGTAGCGTGCTTTTACCACATCGATACCCAAACGCTTGATGGCGTCTGCGAAATCAAGGAATACTCCGAAACCGGAAGGTACAATTCCTCTTCCATCGTCACACGCTTCTTTAGCAGCACGTGAAGCAATATCACGCGGACAAAGGTTTCCGTATGACGGATATTTTCGTTCGAGGTAGTAATCGCGATCTTCTTCTTTAATGTCTTCGGGTTTTTTCTTGCCATCGCGAATGGCTTTGGCATCTTCTTTTGTTTTAGGCACCCACACGCGGCCATCGTTACGAAGCGATTCGCTCATCAGCGTAAGCTTCGATTGATAGTCGCCCGTTACCGGAATACAGGTAGGATGAATTTGCGTGTAACACGGGTTTGCAAAGTATGCGCCTTTCTTATGAGCTTTCCAGGCAGCCGTTACGTTGCTTCCCATGGCGTTGGTAGAAAGAAAGAACACGTTTCCGTATCCACCGGTGGCCAGGATAACAGCATGGCCGAAGTAACGCTCAAGCTTTCCGGTTACCAGATTGCGGGCAATGATACCGCGCGCTTTTCCGTCAATGGTTACTACTTCCACCATTTCGTGGCGGTTATACATCTGTACATTTCCCAATCCAATCTGGCGCTCCAATGCACCATAAGCACCTAACAATAGTTGTTGCCCGGTTTGACCACGCGCATAAAATGTTCTGGATACCTGCGCGCCACCAAAGGAGCGGTTATCTAACAAGCCACCGTACTCGCGGGCAAAAGGAACACCCTGCGCAACGCACTGGTCAATAATATTTCTGGATACATCCGCGAGGCGATACACATTCCCTTCGCGTGCGCGGAAGTCACCACCTTTAATAGTATCATAGAACAAACGATAAACAGAATCGCCATCGTTCTTATAATTTTTAGCTGCGTTGATACCACCCTGTGCAGCGATGGAGTGCGCCCGTCTTGGTGAATCCTGGAAACAGAATGCTTTTACTTTATAACCGAGTTCCGCTAAAGTAGCTGCGGCTGATGCACCTGCCAGTCCGGTGCCTACTACGATTACATCAAGTTTACGTTTGTTGGCCGGGTTTACCAGCTTTGCATGCTCTTTATAGTTACTCCATTTTTCGGCTACCGGGCCAGTTGGAATTTTGGAATCAAGTACAGCCATAATCTTTTCGTTGAACTTTATCTAGTCTGAAGTTTCAATTTCTTATTTGATGATCTGCAGGTAAATCGAAATCGGCATCAATGCAAATACGAGCGGCACGATAATCGAGAAGGCCGTACCCACAAATGCGATGGCCTTGTTATACTTTACATGATTAAGTCCCAGCGATTGAAACGCGCTTTTGAAGCCGTGAAGCAAATGCCAGAAGAGCGAAAAGCAACCCAGCAAATAGATTATCACAACAAGCGGGTTTTGAAAGATCACCAGCATCTTGCCGTACAAATCAATTTCTCCGTGTTCCCAATTGCTGATGCCTTGACTTAAGCGGTTAGGAATCCAAAAGTGGGCAGTATGAATCACCAGGAAGATAAGAATCAAGGTTCCGAGCAAGCCCATGCTGCGGCTGTACCACTTACTTTTTTCAGGATGTTTGGTGTAGCTGTATTTTACAGGCCGCGCACTTCGATTTTGACGCCATACAGCGAATCCCTGAAAAATGTGAATCAGGAAACCGGCAACCAATCCGATTTCAAGCGTCCGGATGATGGGGTTCGTACCCATAAAATGGCCCCAATGGGTGAAGGTTTTTCCGCCATCATTGTAAAAGATCATGGCGTTTATCGTGCAATGGATTACCAGAAAACTAATCAGAAATAATCCGGTGAGTGCCATTAAAAACTTCTTACCGAGCGAACTCGTGAAAAGTCTGGTGAACCAATTCATATATTTTGCTTGAAGAATTTTTGCGAAAAATAGTCTCCAAAGCCTGTTTCACCAAGGCAAACATTACTTTATAAGAATTCTAAATAGAATTTGAAGCCGATCAGATCACACAAACTCGAACAACAGGATGAGCAGTGCAATGGCAACCACCGCGATCAGCAGAAACCACTCTTTGCGGATAAAACTTACGATCAACTTCAACAGGGTTTTCATAAAACTTAAAAATGCTTTCCCGGTTTATGCCAACTATCGGACCTGAAAACTAAGCCCCTGCATTTCAGTCATTTGAAAAGGAAGAATAGATGTTAAAATGAATCATTTTTGAATTTAATTCCCAATTTTGGATTAAAGAGCCAGGAAATATATATCCCCATAGTATGTTCAGATACCTTATTTTTACGCTCAACAACCACTATTTCTGATGTATTTGATATTCGACACGGAAACCACCGGTATTCCGCATAATAAGACTGCACCCATTACCGACCTCGACAACTGGCCACGCCTGGTCCAGATAGCGTGGCAACTGCACGACACCAAGGGTAAACTTGTTTCGCAGCATAATTACCTGGTGAAACCCGAGGGATTTGACATTCCCTATAAGGCAGAACAGATTCACGGTATTTCCACCAAGCGCGCCCTTGAAGAAGGCCACGACCTGGCCACCGTGTTGGGTACCTTCATTCAGAATATGACCAAGACATCATTACTCGTTGGTCACAACATCGAATTTGATATCAACATTATTGGAGCCGAATTCATCCGTAAGCAGTTTGCACCCGAGCAGATGCTTAACATTCAAAAACTGGATACCGGAATTGCCGCCACTGAGTTCTGTAACCTGAGTGGTGGAATTGGTGGACGCTTGAAAATGCCACGGTTGATTGAACTGCACGAGAAACTTTTCGGAAAAGATTTTGGCGATGCGCACGATGCTGCCTATGATGTAGCCGCCACCGCACGATGCTTCTTCGGGTTGATTTCAAAAAAGATAGTCAAGCCGATAGATGCCACGCTTGCTGAAGAAATAGTTTACGAAGAACCGAACCTCGATGCTGCGAATTTTGCCAAACGCGAAAAGAAAAAAAGCAGCGACTATTCTACGGTAGCCGATGACTCGGTAACACTCACCGACAAACCCTTTGTTAACCTTCATGCACACTCGCAGTTTTCAGTACTGCAGGCAACACCAGATATTAAATCGATGGTGAGTAAAGCAAAGTCGCTCAACATGCCGGCTGTTGCCATTACCGATATCGGCAATATGTATGGTGCATTTAAGTTTGTACGTGAAGCACTGAACCATGAACTTAAGCCTATTGTGGGATGCGAGTTTTTTGTAGCGGAAGAACGATTGAAGCTAAAGTTCACCAAAGACAATCCCGACAAGCGCTATCATCAGGTATTACTGGCAAAAAACAAGGATGGATATCACAACCTGGCCAAGTTAAGCTCCTTCGGATTTCTGGAAGGTAATTACGGAATTTATCCACGCATTGATAAGGCCTTGATTGAGCAACATAAGGATAACCTGATTGCAACCACCGGAGGATTGTCAAGTGAAGTGCCCCATTTGATCCTAAACGTAGGAGAGAAGCAAGCAGAAGATGCTTTTGTATGGTGGCATAATTTATTTGGTGATGATTTCTATGTCGAACTCAACCGGCATGGTATTGCTGAAGAGGATCACATAAACGAAGTATTACTCCGCTTTGCCAGAAAGCATAATGTAAAATACTTTGCCGCCAACGAATCGTACTACCTCGATAAGGTAGAAGCCAACGCGCATGATGTTCTGCTCTGTATTAAAGAAGGCGAATTCAAATCCACACCGATTGGTCACGGAAGAGGAACCCGCTATGGTTTATCGAACAACGAATACTACTTCAAGAGCCAGGATGAAATGAAGTCACTCTTCCGCGATTTGCCAGAAGCGATCGAGACTATCAGCGAAATTGTTGATAAGATTGAAAGTTATTCCCTCGAGCGAAATGTACTATTACCAAAGTTTGATATTCCCAAAGAGTTCAACACAGAGGACGAGTACTTGCGCCACCTTACCTATGAAGGTGCGCAGAAAAAATATCCGGAGATTACAGCGCCTATTCGCGAACGACTGGATTTTGAATTGGAGACGATTCAAAAAACAGGCTATCCTGGCTACTTCCTAATTGTTCAGGACTTTACTTCGAAGGCACGCGAAATGGGTGTGTCTGTTGGCCCGGGTCGCGGTTCGGCTGCAGGATCGGCTGTTGCCTATTGCATCGGGATCACCAATGTAGATCCCATTAAATATGATTTGCTGTTCGAACGTTTCTTAAATCCTGATCGTGTCTCGCTTCCCGACATTGATATTGATTTTGATGATGAGGGTCGCGATCGCGTCTTGAAGTATGTGATTGATAAATACGGAAAGACCCAGGTGGCACAGATCATCACCTACGGTACTATGGCGGCCAAGTCATCCATTCGCGACTGTGCGCGGGTAATGGAACTGCCATTGTCGGAAGCCAACCTGCTGGCCAAGATGGTTCCCGAACGGCCGGGTACATCGCTCGATGCTGCATTCGAAGAAGTAAAAGAACTGGCCGACATCAAAAAGGGAAGTGACCTCAAAGCGCAAGTGCTTCAGCAGGCGGTTATCCTCGAAGGTTCCGTTCGAAATACAGGGACACATGCATGCGGTGTGATCATTACGCCAGACGATCTCAGAAATTTCGTTCCGGTATCCACAGCAAAAGATTCCGACATGCTCGTAACGCAGTTCGACAACAGCGTGGTGGAAAGTGCCGGTATGTTGAAGATGGACTTTTTGGGATTGACAACCTTATCCGTTATCAACACGGCAATACGAAATATCAAGAAGAGCAGGGGGATTGACATTGTAATTGATGACGTTCCGTTGGATGATGTAAAAACATATCAACTTTTTCAACGAGGCGAAACCACCGGCACGTTCCAGTTTGAAAGTGTGGGCATGCAAAAGTATTTGCGCCAGCTCAAACCCGATAAATTTGAAGACCTCATCGCGATGAACGCATTGTATCGTCCGGGGCCGATGGAATACATTCCGTTGTTCATCAACCGTAAGCATGGGCGTGAACCGATCAAGTACGATCTGCCCGATATGGAAGAGTTCCTGGCCGAAACGTATGGTATTACCGTGTACCAGGAGCAGGTAATGTTGCTTTCGCAGAAACTAGCAGGCTTTAGCAAGGGTGATGCGGACGTACTTCGTAAAGCGATGGGTAAAAAGCAGAAGGCCGTTCTCGATAAGATGAAAGACAAATTCATCAAGGGTTGTGAGGCACGCGGCCACAAGCAAGACATCTGTGAAAAAATCTGGACCGACTGGGAGGCTTTTGCGCAATATGCGTTCAACAAATCGCACTCAACGTGTTATTCACTGGTGGCGTACCACACTGCTTATCTGAAAGCAAACTATCCGGCTGAATACATGGCCGCTGTACTCACGCACTCGCAAAGCAACCTGGAAAGTGTTACGTTTCATATTGAAGAATGCCGCAGTTTAGGCATCAAAGTACTGGGACCACACGTGAACGAATCAGGTGTGTATTTTGAAGTGAACAAGGACGGTGAAATCCGCTTTGGACTTGGTGCCATCAAAGGCGCGGGTGATGCTGCGGTAGAAGCCATCATACAGGAACGTGATGCACGCGGACCCTTTGAGGATATTTTTGAGTTCGCCAAACGCGTGAATCAACGTTCGGTTAATAAAAAAACATTTGAATGCCTGGCACTTTCGGGTGCGTTTGATTGCTTCACAGGTATCAATCGTAGACAGTATGTTTTTGCGAAGGACGGAGAAATTAACTTGCTGGAGAAGGCCATGAAGTATGCCGCGAAAACACAGCAGGATGAACAAAGTGCGCAGGCGAGTCTTTTCGGTGGAAGTTCGGGTACTGTAATGCCGAAGCCTAAAGTAGATTTCGTTGAACCGTTCAGCGAAATCGAAAAACTGAATTTGGAAAAAGAGGTAGTAGGTATTTATATATCAGGCCACCCGCTGGATAATTTCAGATTCGAGATTGACGCGTTCTGTACCGTATCGTGCAACCAACTCAATGAGATTGAACCCTTGCTGGGGCGCGAACTTAAACTGGGTGGCATTGTTTCGGGCGTTGAACACCGCACCACAAAAACCGGAAAGCCGTTCGGAAAATTCACCGTAGAGGATTACAATGGTAACTACACCTTCACCCTGTTTGGCGAAGACTACCTCAAGTTTAAGAACTTCATGAACATCGGGTGGTTCCTGTTTATTGAGGGAGCCGTGATCAAGAACACCTGGGGCCAAATGAACATCGAGTACAAGATCCGGAACATCGACCTGTTGAACGAAATTGGTGTCAAGAAAAGCAAGGGTGTACAACTTCGGGTAAATTCGCTTGACATCACGCAGGAACTTATCGGCCGCATTGAAAACGTTTGCCAGGAGTTTTCGGGTAGCACGCCCCTTTACCTTAAAGTAAGAGACGAACAGGAAAACATCAACCTGGAACTACTTTCCCGGAAATTCCGGGTAAACCCCATAAACGATATGGTGAGCAAGATGAAGAAAACCGGGGAGGTAGAGGTGGAGGTGGTGTTTTAGTTCCATGTTCCAGGTTTTATGTTCTGATTTTACAACTTTGAACCTGGACCCTTGAACCTTGAACTATTACCCCTACCTTTGTGTTCGACTATTGGAACATTAACAAAGTAGACTTTAATTATATATTCAAATGGGAAAAGCAATTGAACTCACCGATGGCAATTTCGATCAGATCATCAACTCTGATAAGCCTGTACTAGTCGATTTTTGGGCTGAATGGTGTGGCCCTTGTAAAATGATCGGCCCTGTTGTAGAAGAATTAGCAGGAGATTATGAAGGTAAAGCGGTAATCGGCAAACTAAACGTAGACGAAAACCCGGCTGTAACAGCACGTTTTGGTGTTCGCAGCATTCCAACGTTGTTGGTTTTCAAAGGCGGCCAGATTGTTGACAAGCAAGTGGGTGCAGTACCGAAATCGGTCTTGAACCAGAAACTTGCCGCTCAGGTAGCATAAGCAAACATTCTTTTATAAACAAAAGAGCCCGCGAAATTTCGTGGGCTCTTTTGTTTTAGGGGACGATGGGAATTGCTAGCTTGTATTTACTTGTTAGCGGTAATCTATGATCAAGAAAACGACAATGATTTTAATATTCTTTGGAATACTGAGTTGCGAGACCAGCGACACCAAGTTTGGCAAGCAGTATAATGGGATAAGACTAAAATATGGCTCACCAATTCTTCATGACTATCTAGAATTAGAAAGAGCTGATGAGGATTTTGAACTTTGGCGAATCCCATCAGAAATTCATGACACTATCAGGATGGGATTTCATGCTGGCAAGGGATTCTATATTCACAAGGACTCAGTATTGCAGGAAGATGATATCTTCAGAAAAAGAATTAATGATTCAACATTTGCATTCATAGCGATATTGACATACGGGAATTTAGAGAAGAATGAATTCACAAGTATCTACTATGACTCCGTGGACGAAGGACAGTTAAAACTGAAAGCTTCTGAATATTTATATATAAATCGTGGAGAATATCGACACTATAAACACAAGGAGCTAACAATTGATGAGGCAGATAGTATCCTTACAGTTTGGGGAACAAATCGCCTTAAGTAGATTGAATCTCTCCCCCTCAGGGTCGCTCATCAGAGGACACTGAGCTTAGTTTCGAGCTACCTTCCTTTTGGCAACTGAAAGTAGGTGTGGTTGAAGTGAGTAGCGCTGTGCTTCGGTTCACCTTATAGTCTCAATACCGGTGACTATGAGGTGAGAAATTGACAAAGAACGTAATACGAGGTTGTCGTAAATGGTTTCGCGTAAAATATTGGACGCAACTAGTGAACATCAAACACACGTTAAATACAATTAACAGGAGTTGCCGAAAATCCTTTAAAGAGTAGGAAAGAACAAGTTAAACGTGATATGAAAAAAACAGTAACTCATTTTGTAGCAATACTTATTGCTATCTTTTTATCCGGGAATGCATTTTCTCAAAATAGTTTTTCCATTCATGCCGGGCCTGCGTTTCCCCTAGCTGATTTTGGAGAAGATGATGTGAGTGATGAAGACGCAGCGGGAGCCGCTGTAGGTTTCAATCTTGGGGGTAAATATCTGTACTCACTAAATGACAAAGGATTAGGCCTCTATCTGGATGCGGGCTTTATTTTCAATGGATTAAAAAAGAGCGTCAAGGATGACCTGGAAGATGCGCTTAGTGATTTTATAGGGGCAGATGTTGATATCGCGCCCTATAAATATATTAACATCCCCATTACAGCTGGTTTAAACTACACCTTTAAAGCGAATGAAAAGATGTCCTTATTTGGCGACTTGGGAATTGGTTTTGATTTCTTGAAAGTTACCCGAATGAACATAGAGGTAGATGGTGAGGAGATGGAGGCCAACTATGATTTATCAACTCATCTCGCGTTCAAATTGGGAGGTGGTCTTTTGATTCAGGATAAATATATTGTTGGACTACACTATAATGGATTGGGTAACCATAATGTGAAGGGTGAAATGAAATATGATGGAGTTACTGAAGACTTAGAAGGAAGTGATCTAAAGGTAGACATCTTGACCTTAACCTTTGGAATAAAATTCTAAACATGGATCAATTGAGCTGGCAGGCGGCTTCATCGAATTTAACCGATGAGGCCGCCTGCTCGTTTTACAATCCAATCCCCCAATCATCCGTCCTGAAACACGACACCGGAAGTCCTTCACTACTAAACAGGTTTGGCATCGAATCGTTTCTCCAACCAAAGCGCACCGCCACGGGGTTCTTCACTTCTTTAGCAGAAACCACTACTGTGTTACCTTCAATCTTTGCTTTTGCGGTATAAAATTTCTGGTCGGCTCCGGCAATTCTAAACTCAGTTGGCTCTCCGCCTTTTGATATCAATGTAGTCGGAACGTAATTAAACGAGATTCTGATTTTCCCTTTTTCAACTTTCATCGATTTGTACACCGGACTTTGATACACGATACCTTTCTTTCCATACGCATCCGCCAGCGCGATGTTGGCTAAACGTTCGCCCACTGGTTTCTTAAATTGAGGATGAATGTCTTTCACATCGTCAACCAAATCGGAAATAACCACCATGCCTGTCTTCGGTATCTGCAGCATTTTGGTTTCCTGTTCGCGCAACGCTGGCCCGATGCCCGGTTCGCCATAGCCACTGTACGGAGCAATCTGCACATAATAAAATGGAAAATCGGAAAGGAATTGTTTACGCCAGCTTACAATCAGTTGTTCCATTAACGGTTTGTAAGTAGCGGAAAGTCCAGTGTTGCTTTCGCCTTGATACCACAGAGCACCAGCAAAACGAAAAGGTATTAGTGGATTCACCATTGAGTTATAGACAACGCCTGGCCGCGATGGGCACCATGGTCTGTTGTCGCCTTGTTTTTCGGCTGCATCTTTCAGGTCAGCATGGGCATCGATAATATCTTTGGGCACCCATACTTCGGCCGGAGTTCCGCCCCAACTGATGTTCACCAACCCGATGGGTACATTAAGATTCTCTTGCAGTTTCTTTCCGAAGAAATAACTCACAGCACTGAAGTAGCGAACAGCCTCTTTATCACATACACGCCAGTCGCCTTCGCCTTTCACTTGTAAAGTAGAGGCGGCTGATTTCGGAACATGAAACAACCGAATCTGTGGATCATTTACCTGATCGATAATTTTCTTTCCATCACCGGAAGCGGCCATACTCCACTCCATATTCGACTGCCCGGAACACAACCACACTTCACCCACCATCACATCGGTAAGGATTCGTTCTTCGCCACCGGCTTTGATGGTGATACTATGCGGACCACCAGCAACCGGAGTGTACAGGGTTGCCGCCCAGTAGGCGGCATTGTCTGATTTTGTTTTAATAGTAGTCGTATCCCAACTCACCTTGATGGTAACTTCCTGCGTGGAGTGCGACCATCCCCATATAGGTACGGGCGACTGTTGTTGCAGCACCATGTGATCATCGTATAACGCAGGCAGACGAAGCTGCGCGTGCACGGAAATGGTAACAAGAGTAAGTGCGGCAGCAAAGAATATTTTTCTCATGAGGTTGGAATAAAAGAATTGAACGGTTAAAGATATTTAAAATTGTTGGGGAAATGGCCACAGTCCATAGTCGACCGTCCATGGTTTTTGATGTGTCTGGCGACTTTGGACTGCCTTCAAATAACTTTCTTCAACCGCTCCACAATCTCCAGCACGGCCGGACACACCAATGTATTTTTGTATGTGAGTTCTGTGATCTGCACCATCTTCTTGCGATCGGTGTGCGGATACTCGCGGCAGGCTTTGGGCCGGTCGTTATAAACACGGCAGTAATTTTCACCGTCAAGAAAAGGGCAAGGGGAAGATTTCAGCACATAGTCTTTGTCTTCATCGATGCGCAGGTATTTTTCAATAAAGTCACCGGGCTTCATGCGCAGTGATTTTGCCACACGTTCAATATCAGTCTGGTAAAAAATGGGGCTTGTTGTTTTGCAGCAGTTGGCGCAGGTCAGACAATTCATTTCTTCGAACACTTCTTCATGTTGTTGATGAAAGGCATCATCGACTTTGCGCGGGTCTTTACGCTTCAGGCCCTGAAGGTATTTTTTGTTTTCAACAGCGCGATTCTTCGCCTGTTCCCGAAAGCGATCAAGATTCATGGAACAAAATTACAGATCGACTGCCAATAACGGATCAGGTGGTTGCTTTAATTTAAGTATACCGGGTAGGTAAGCCATCTTAATTTCCAAACTGAGATACAGCTAGTGCACGAAGTACCACAAGGAGTCCCTAGGTTATGCGAAAGACTTTGTGGGGCTTCTGCATTTTTCTTTGTGAAACTTTGTGATATTGGATTTTGGATTACTCCAAAAACAGTAAAGAAAACTATTTTTGTCGTGCATGAACTCAACCAATCTACTCGCATCCATTAACAAGATCATACCCTTGAATGAGGGGGAAACCACAGCCTTCACATCTCTATTATTACCGATGAAAGTTCGTCAGGGTGAAATGATTGAAAAACCTGGCGAGCCATCGAAATACTTTATTCACGTTGTCTCCGGATGTCTGATGAGTTACTATACCGACAAAGAAGATGTTGACCATGTTATCCAGTTTGCGCAGGCTGGTTGGTGGACGGGCGACACTGCAAGTTTAGTGAAGCAGGTTCCTTCGATTTATGCAACACGCGCCTTGACTGACAGTGAAGTGTTCTTGCTACCACAATCAGGGATCGATCAGTTGTTGGCCACACATCTCAAGTTTGAAAAATACTTTCGTATCCTTTTTCAAAATTCGCTCGTCACGCATCAAAACCGTCTCATTCAAAATCTTTCGGCAACTGCCGAAGAGCGTTACCTCGCCTTTGTAAAGAAGTATCCTACCCTAGAGCAGTATGTTCCACAGAAATACATTGCCTCGTATTTGGGCATTACGCCTGAGTTTCTGAGCAAGATCAGGCGGAAGTTGATGGATCGGTAGATGTTCCATCGTTTGCATTAACCTAGTTCAATATCTTTCCCTGTTCATCTTAATCTAGTTCAACGACCATATCGCTGTCGCTGCCGTTAATTTGTAGTGTCAATAAGGACAACATAAACACACATAAAATGGAAACAACAGTAGCAACAAAAACAGCATGGGGTATTGATACAACCCACAGTGAAGTGCAATTCAAAGTAAAGCACTTAGTGATTTCTACCGTAACCGGTACATTCAAAAAATTTAATGGCGAAGTAACTTCAGAAGGCGAAGATTTTAACAACGCTTCTGCCAGCTTTTCAATTGATGTAAACAGCATCGATACTAACCAGGCCGATCGTGATGGTCACCTGAAGTCAGAAGATTTCTTCGCAGCCGCGCAATATCCTTCAATCACGTTTTCAAACGGAACATTGAAGAAAGTATCGGGCGACAGCTATAAACTTGCCGGAGACCTTACCATCCGCTCTACGACCAAGCGCGTTGAACTGGATGTTGAATTCGGAGGCATTGTGAAAGATCCTTGGGGAAATATCAAAGCTGGGTTTGAAATCAACGGTAAAATCAATCGCAAAGATTTTGGATTAAGCTGGAATGCACTAACCGAAGCCGGTGGAATGGTAGTGGCTGAGGAAGTGAAACTTCACCTGAATATCGAGTTGGCGAAAGCCTAGTATAACGTTTTGGGGGTTTGTTAGAGGGGCCGTTCCGTAGTGGGGACGGCCTTCTTATGTTGTTGAAACGCTGTGTAAACTTATTGGTTTCGGTAACGCTGAGAATTCGGCCAAACCTGTAACTTGATGGAGCGTTAAACTTCTGGTTATTAACCTTCGATTTTTATGACCTCCACCGGAATGCTTTCTGAAAAGTCGCGGATTAGCGTAATCGATCTGATGCGTGGTATTGTGATGGTAATCATGGCGCTCGATCACACTCGCGATTTTTTTCACATCAACGCGCTGGTCTTTGATCCTACGGATATGACAAAGACGAATCCGCTTTTATTTTTTACCCGGTGGATCACGCATTTTTGTGCGCCTACGTTTGTCTTCCTGTCTGGGGTTGCCATTCGCATCAGTTCGCAGCGAAAAATAAAAAAGGAATTAGCGGTCTTCCTACTTACCCGCGGGTTGTGGCTCATTCTGCTGGAGGTAGTGGTTGTTCGTTTCAGTTTCTTTTTCAGCTTTTATTACGACTTTACTTTCTTTCAGGTAATCTGGGCAATTGGGGCATCGATGGTAATTCTCTCGGCCCTGATTTTCTTACCGGAAGCAATCGTATTTATTTTGGGATTGGTGATTACGATTGGTCACAATCTCACTGACATACCTTCGTTGAAGCCGGATGCTGCTTCTCCGCTTTGGATATTACTCAATCAATCCGGATTTATTCCGATTGATGCCAATCACGGCATCTTTGTTCCCTACCCGGTCTTTCCGTGGTTGGGCATTATGCTACTCGGTTTTGGTGTAGGCCGATGGTACCTTTCTTCCTTTGATTTGGAGAAACGCAGAAAACTTTTGCTTACTACGGGGATTGGCGTGGTAGTACTTTTTATTATTCTTCGATACCTACAGGTTTACGGTGACCCCGCTCCGTGGAGTGTTCAGAAAAATGCAATGTTCACCGTGATGAGTTTCCTCAACACCACGAAGTACCCAGTGTCGTTGATGTATTCGCTGATGACACTTGGCCCGGTGTTGATTATACTTGCCATGATGGAACGCGTAAGGCTGAATTTCCTTCAACCCCTCGTTGTGTTTGGTCGCGTGCCGTTATTCTACTACATCTTGCACTTTTTTCTCATCCACGCTGTATCGTTGGTGGCATACATGATCTCCAGCGAAAAGTCCTTTTCAGAAATCGATCTGCATTTTAGTGCCGGCTTTGGCGGTATTCCGCCCGGTGTGGGGGTGGAGTTGCCGTGGGTTTATCCGATATGGATCGCCATCGTACTGTTGCTCTACCCGGTGTGCCGTTGGTATAATCAATATAAGAGTACACATAAGCACTGGTGGCTCAGTTACCTGTAGGGCTCATTATTCTCACCGGTTTACTTTCAGCCGAACCTGCTTTTTCTTTTTCTTAAAAGGACTAATTTTATCGTGTATTAACAATCAAAGCATGTCGAAGGAGAAATTCATTGAAGCCATTACTAAATCGTACACCACAGCATTGCCCTCCATCTATCTGGGTGCCGGAATTTATGAGAAGGAGATAGTAGCCGAAGCGAAAGTAAACCTGCCGCTGCGTATGATGAACCGCCACGGACTGGTAACAGGCGCCACGGGCTCTGGAAAAACGAGAACATTGCAATTGTTGGCCGAGCAACTTTCGGCAGCAGGTGTTTCGGTGTTTATGCCCGATATGAAGGGCGATATTTCCGGTATGGCAAAAGAAGGATTGGTGAATGATAAAATTACCGAGCGGGCTACTGCGTTGGGAATTCAATACACACCTTCCGGATTTCCGGTTGAAATCTATTCACTTAGCGGAAAGCTCGGAGCGCAAATGCGCGCCACCGTTACCGAGTTTGGTCCGGTATTGCTGAGTAAAATTTTAGAGCTGAACGACACGCAATTGGGTGTGCTGAATATTTTATTCAAGTATGCTGATGACAAGAATCTTCCAATCGTAGACTTCAACGATCTGAAGAAAGTATTGAATTACTTAACCGAAGGAGCTGGTGCCGCGGAGATCAAAGGTGAGTATGGAAAAATTTCTTCGGCTACTGCCAGCACCATTCTACGGAAAATTGTCTCCCTGGAACAGCAGGGTGTCGACCAGATTTTTGGAGAAACTTCTTTTGATATTGACGATCTCCTTGAAAAGGTTGATGGTCGTGGTGTTATCAGCTTGCTCAATGTTTCTGATATTCAAAATCAACCCGCTATCTTTTCTACTTTTTTGCTTTCGCTGCTGGCAGAAATTTATCAGCGACTACCGGAAGCGGGAGACCTCGATAAGCCCAAGCTGGTTTTTTTCCTGGATGAGGCACACTTACTTTTTAAAGACGCACCCAAAGCTTTTCTCGATCAGATCGATCAGGTGATCCGTTTGATCCGCTCGAAAGGAGTAGGTGTATTTTTCTGTACACAGGTTACACAGGATATACCTCCCTCTGTGCTGGCACAACTGGGTAATCGTGTTCATCATGTTATTCGTGCCTTCACTCCTAATGATGTCAAGGCATTGAAGGAAACGATAAAGACTTTTCCAAAGTCTGAGTTTTATGACATGGAGCAACAGTTTACACAACTTGGAACGGGGCAAGCCTTTATTACGGTACTCAATGAAAAAGGTATTCCGACCGAAACGGTGGTAACACACCTGGCACCACCCGCTTCTATAATGGGGCCGTTAGCCGGCAATGAGTACCAGGACCTGTTGAATAACTCTGACTTTTACAGAAAATACAAAGACTGTGTTGATCCGCAAAGCGCATTCGAGTTGTTGAGCGAACGAATGAAGCAGCAAGAATCGAAACGCGAAGAAGAAAAAACTGAGACACGAACCACAACCTCACGCAGGCAGGAGAAATCAACCTTTGAAGAAGTGATCAGTTCGCCTGTAGCCAAACAGGTGGGCCGTGAATTGGTGCGCGGAGTATTTGGTGTTTTGTTTGGAACAACAACACGAAGAACTACGAAGAGAAGGGGAGGGTTGTTTTAGTTCGGTGTTCCTCTTCCAAGTTGAATCTGAACCTTGACCCGAAACCATAAACCGAAGCATTGAACCAAAAAGTTATGTGGGAAGACGATGACGAAGAACACGATGATGACGATGACTACGATCCGGAAAAAGAGCGTAGGAAGTTAGAGTCGTTGCCGATATTTCAGAAAGCGGAAGAGATTCGCGAACTTACCAGGCGCATCATTGACTCCATGGACGATGACGAAGTGAAGATGATCCACAGCAACATTATGCTGGAAGATTCTATTATAATACCTGCTAAAATTGCCGGAGCAGAAGCCATGGACGATTTTATTTTGAAAATGGAAAATGCCACGGTTATTAAAATTCACGCGCGCAGCCTCCAGGCGCAAACCAGTTCGTTGTTGTTTGAAAATGCAGTTCCGGAAGAATACCTTCGGTTACTTCGAAAGGAAATCGAGTCGTTCAGATTGTTGTTTATAGCGTGGATCAAAACCTTTCACAATTTTCCCAAAGAAGGCGATGGCTGGGGGCTTTTTGTCGAAGACTGAGGATGAGCGCTTGGGTAGCATAAAAAAAATCGTACCTCGTACTTCTAAAAATCCGTATCCAACCCCAACCTGTCTTTCATTTCTTTGAGGATAGGATTCTTGGTCATCAGAAAGTCGAGCTTATCGCGGTTGGTGTAAAGTTTCTTTTTGTCGTCTTCCACCATTTTCATTTCGCTTGAAACGGTAATGAGGTTGTTGCCGAGTTTTTCGCGAAGGAAGGAGCCGAGTTCAATGCGCATGTTATTCAACATCGTTTCCTGCACCGGGTGGTGAATGTGAAGTGTGATCTGATTGTCGGCAAAATCATAGGGTTGCAGTAGTAATTGGTATTCTGCCTGAAACTTTTTTCGCTGCTCGGCATATTCATTCCAGACCGCACGAAGTTGTTCAGGTGTGTACGGTTGGTTTAATTCTTCTCTTGCCTCGTTGGTGGATGTTTGTTCTTTTTTGGGCTGTACTTTCAGCAGGTCGGTAAGTTTTACCGTAGTGCGTGGTGGCGTACTTACTTTAGGTTTTTCAGTAACCTCAGGGCGAGGCTGAATTGGTTTTTCTACCGGACTTTCTAATGCGGGAGCAGGTTGTACAGACGGAGTGACGGCAGGTTGTGAAGAATCAGTTGATGAAGAATCAGCTGTTTCGGATTCTACACTAATTTTTTTTTTAAGCCTGCTTCTGCAGGGATGCCCAGTTGATCGGTTTTAAGCACCGAACCCACGTGCGCCATTTTCATTAAGGCTAGTTCAACGGTGAGGCGCTGGTTCTTGCTTCCTTTATAATTGATGTCGCATTGATTGGCAATGTTCAGCCAGGTAAGGAGCAAGGATGGTGAGCAGGTTTGTGCTTGCTGCGCATACTTCTTCTTAACGCTGTCGGGTACTTCCATCAACTGAACGGTGCGGGCATCCTGCGATACCAGCAGGTTGCGGAAGTGTTCGCTTAAGCCAACTATGAAATTGTGACCGTCAAATCCTTTACGCAGAATTTCATCCAGAAAAACCAGTGGTTGCGTATGGTTCTGCGAAAGCAAAGCATCCACTACCTGGAAGTAGTAATCGTAATCGAGAATGTGAAGATTTGCGAGCGTAGATTTAAACGTAACGCCTTTGCCTGAGGAGTACGTTACCATCAAATCGAAAATGGAAAGGGCATCGCGTAACGCACCGTCCGCTTTCTGACTGATGAGGTGCAGTGCTTCATCTTCGGCCGGAATACCTTCGTGTTCGGCAATCTTTTTCAGGTGATTGGCGATGTCGCTGATTTGTATTCGGTTGAAATCAAAAATTTGGCAGCGCGAAAGGATAGTAGGGATTACTTTATGCTTTTCGGTTGTTGCCAGAATGAAGATGGCGTAGGGCGGTGGTTCTTCCAGCGTCTTCAAAAAAGCATTGAAGGCGGAGTTGGAGAGCATGTGCACCTCGTCTATAATATAGACTTTGAATTTTCCGAACTGGGGTGGGTAACGCACCTGGTCGATCAGGTTACGGATGTCTTCTACCGAGTTGTTGGAGGCGGCATCGAGTTCGAAGATGTTGAGCGAATTGGTTTCTGATTTTTCTTCGAAGCCGTTGATGAGGCGGGCCACAATACGGGCGCAAGTTGTTTTACCCACACCGCGAGGACCGCAGAACAAAAGTGCCTGGGCCAGTTTGTTGTTATCGATGGCGTTTTTAAGCGTAGTAGTAATGTGCTCTTGCCCAACTACTTCGTCAAACCCCGTGGGGCGATACTTCCGTGCCGATACAACAAAATTCTCCATGCGAAGGCGCAAGATAGAATTCAATTGTCAATTAACAATTGGGCAATTATCAATTCTGATGATTGAAGAAAATTATTGCAAACCTGCTTGCGTACGCGGGCAAGGGATTGCAGCGGAAAGCCCGAAGTGCGAACGGTTGTGGTGTGGCCGGACTTGCAGCGGAAAGCCCGGTGGCCTTGCGTTTCGCTTGGCCATGCCCCGACATTAAAACTGTTTGAATCAATGGTGATTAGAGGGAAACTTTTTTCGGTCTATATTTGTCTCCCCATTTGCACATTGATCAATCAACATTGATCATCCGTTAGAGGGGCCGACCGGTTTTGACAGGATGTGTGAGGTCGTGCAGAAGCATGCAGGCTCATGGGGTGAGAGCCTTAAAAGATAGTCCCGAACCATACTTGGCGAGCCTAGCTACGCCATGGCTGCTTAATTTAGCAATACGCTAGATTAGCCTCGTCCCGATAAGATCGGGAGAGCCATCATCGCTCAGTGCCCCCGTTTTGCCGGTGCTGAATCAGCGGTGTCGTACTGCAGAACTGCTCTGTGCGATGTTACTAAGCACGGCTAAGACACAGTAAATAAGGTGTAGTTTAGGTTGTTGCCTGCCTTGCTACTCCCGACAAGTAAAGTCAACTAAGCATGTAGAAAGTACGGGATTCATCTTCTCTGGACGAGAGTTCGATTCTCTCCGGCTCCACAAAAAAATCAAGGAACTCAAAATCAGGATTGGTTTTGAGTTTTTTGTTTTTTAAGACCGTTCAATCCAATGGTTTTAAATTGTTCGGTTATTAGTGCGAACTGCATCAGTTACGAAGTATTGTGAACCCTTTTTTTAGAATGTTTTTTTTCGTTGCGTCTTTACCGATTCATCTGCGATGTCTGGGTGGTATTTCAGTTTTTGCTGAAGACTGATTGAAATCGAGTTGATTCATATCGCTTTGCGGGCTGTTTTTTTCTTGCCGCAAGTACTCCAAAATACCACGCCATTTATAGAGCATAAGGACTGAATGGCGCATTTCGCATTTTCGAGGTTCACCTGATCGTTGTGCAAACGTGTGCAAAAATCATCACTGGGTTTTATTGGAAGTCTGGAAGTAGTAGGCACGGTAGATTCGTGATAAGTTATAATTGTCCGAATAACACTTTAAACCTAATACAAACCCTTAACCCTATTAAGAATGAGAAAAAACTACTTACCATTCTATGCTGGTATACTAATGTTTTTTTTAGTGTTCCAGTATACGGTAGTCTCGGGTGGAGTCTATCGAACAAGTATCAGTCCACCTTTGCCTCAGCAAAATACCATTACCGGTAAAGTAACCGATGAAAACGGTGAAGCCTTTCCGGGTGTAAATGTAATTGTAAAGGGAACGTCAACCGGTACTGTTACAAATGCAGATGGAATGTATTCACTTACCGTCCCAGCAGAAGCGAACACACTGGTATTTTCGTTTGTGGGATACTTTTTACAGGAAGTTTCTATTGACGGAAAAACCACGATCAACGTATCCCTTCTTCCCGATGTAAAGTCGTTAGACGAAGTGGTAGTAACGGCATTGGGAATTGAAAAGTCAGCGAAGAGTCTTGGTTATGCTACATCAAAAATTGATGGTAAGGAATTAACGGAGAACAGGTCGCCCAATATGATGAATACGCTTCAGGGTAAAATAGCCGGAGTAAACATTAGCTCGATGGCTACAGGTCCTGGGGGAACATCAAAAATTCGTATACGAGGTCAATCTTCCATTGGTGGTACGAATAGTCCACTGATTGTAGTAAACGGTGTACCCATTGACAATACAAATTTTGGAACAAACCAGGGAAATCTTGGCACAGATGGTTCCGTAGCAAGCAGAGGAGGAGGAGCTTCTACGGATGGTGGTGATGCTTTTAGCAGTTTTAATCCGGATGATATTGAGACCATGACTGTATTGAAAGGTGCAACAGCCGCAGCGTTGTATGGTTCCAGGGCGAAAGATGGTGTCATCATGATCACCACCAAATCGAAGGGTGCTTCACAGGGACTTGGTATCAGCTATAATCTCAATTATACCAATGACAAAATTCTGGATTTTACAGATTATCAATATGAATATGGCCAGGGTGAATATGGAGGAGGTCCTGCTGCACCCAATCCTTCACCCAATCCAAACAGCGGTCAATGGTCGTTTGGACGCAAAATTGAGCCTGGTATGACGCAGCTTCTTTTTGACGATGATGTTGTTCCTTACGTAGCGCAACGGGGTATTCTCAATAAGTTTTATCGCCAAGGCCAGAATCTGACAAACAGCATTTCTATTGCTTCAAGTGGGGAAAGGGGAGGAATTAACTTTTCCATTTCCAACCTTGACAGTAAAGGTGTGACGCCAAATAATACCTTTAGCCGTCAAACAATCAATTTAGGATTTGTACATGATCTTTCTTCCAAGCTAAGTGTTCGCGGAAATATCAACTACAGCCATGAGTACAATAAGAATCCCCCGGTTGTTTCTGATCAGGACAACTCAATACCCACCTCGTTATATGCGATGGCCAACACCATGCCGTTGAAGGTATTGGATGAAAATAAATACAACGCGGGCGGAGGTGAGTTTAACTATTCACGATTCACCAATCGCACAAACCCCTATTGGGTACTGGAGGAAGTCAAGCAGAATATCAGAAGGGATCGTCTCTTTGGTAACTTTAGTTTTAAGTATGATTTAACAAACTGGTTGTCGGTACAAGGAAGAGCAGGACAGGACTATTGGTCAAGAGACAATGACTACATCAACCTGCCAACCGGAAAAGCCTCCATAAATTCCAGTTCTATTTTCTCTGCAGCAGCCCCAGGGTTCTACAATGGTGTTTTTACCCAGGAAAGCAGGAGGTTCAGAGAAACCAATTATGATTTCCTGATCACAGCAGCCAAGGACTTCAATGATTTTGCGGTCAGCGTTAACGCAGGCGGTAACCAGATGCGCAGACGCATGGATGTGAATAGTGTACAGGTTACTGACTTTGTGGTGAAAGATTTATACACCGTTCAAAATGGAAGAGCGAAAGATCCAACGTACGATTTGATTGAAAGAGGCGTGAATTCGCTCTATGCCATGGCGGAAGTAAACTACAAGGAGATTATTTACCTCAATGGAACATTTCGCCAGGATTGGTTCTCAACATTATCGAAAGAAAAAAATACAATCCCTTACTTTTCGCTTTCTACCAGTTATGTCTTCACAGAGTCATTTAGTTCAAAGCCAGCCTGGTTGAATTTTGGTAAAGTCAGGGTTGCCTATGCGGAAGTTGGTAGTGATTCGGACGTGTCTCCTTATTCGAACGTGCTTTACTATGGTGTAAACGGTCAGCAATTCCTTGGCCAGGCTGTTGGAAATTTTGGTCTCACAGTTCCCAATGCCAACCTGACACCGATGAAGGTGGCAGAAACTGAGGTAGGGCTTGAATTGAAAATGTTTGATAGCCGGGTGAATGTTGACCTTGCTTTGTACCGTAAGCTAACAACCGATCAAATTGTTGATGCTACTATTTCGGATGCATCCGGATTCACCACGACAAAAATTAATAGTGGAAAGAGCGAGAACAAAGGTATTGAGATGATGGTGAACATTGTGCCCGTAAAAACCGAGGCACTGCAATGGGATTTCACGTTTACCGGAGCCTATAACAAAACCAAAGTACTCAGTTTGCTTACCGATACACCGGGTTCCAACATTACGGTTGGTCAACACGTGTTTAACGGATGGGTTCAGCAAATCGTAGGAGAAGAAATGGGACAAATTGTTGGCTACGGTTATTTGAGAAATGATGAAGGGCAAAAGATTTTCGGAGCCAACGGACTTCCTCTTCGCACGGCACAGCCTATTCCTTTTGGTAGTGCACTGGCCAAGTGGACCGGAGGTTTTCTGAACTCTTTTACTTTTAAAGGTATTACTGCTTCTTTCCTTATTGACTTTAAGCTGGGTGGAAAAATGTTATCCGGAACCAACTTTAACGCTTACCGTCACGGCTTGCACAAAGATACTCTCTTCGGTCGTGAAGGAGGTACTTTGGATGGCAACGGAAACGATCCTGGCTTTGTCGTAGGCGAAGGTGTAAATGAGGCAGGCACAGAAAATACCGCTGGTGCTAAAGCAGAAGACTACTATTCTGTAGTTCGTGGAGCAGGTTTGGTTGAACCCATTATTTACAATGCCGGATACTGGAAGCTGCGTCAGATCAACATTGGTTATGACTTTACCAAGTTCCTTCCAAAGGGTTTCCCGGTTAAGAATGTGCGGTTAAGTTTTGTAGCCAACAACGTATTGATGTTGAAAAAGTGGGTTCCTAATATTGATCCAGAGAACTTCAGCTATACTTCCGATAACGTAGTCGGATTAGAATCTCCCAGTGTTCCAACAACACGCAGTATGGGTTTCAATTTGAATGTTAAATTTTAAGTAGATCCAAACATGAAAAAGAAAGTAAATTATATTGTTTTGGTGTTGGCCTTGGTGGTCGTATCGTGCGACAATGGTTTTGATGAATTGAATACCAATCAAACACAGTCGATTTCATTAGAGCCTGCCTTGATATTGAATAATGCAATCATCAACTCTTCACCCAACGCGGTGCAACTAAATTATGAGCTCCCGATTGTTCAACAACTCACCTCGCCAAACACCGGTGTGCTGGAAGGTGGAAATTTTAATAAGAATAATACCAATAGTTCAATTGGCAACTGGCGCGATTATTACCGGAATGTGATACGCTACACGACTGACGTAATCAGCAGAACATCATCCGACCCTGCCTTAAGTAATCTCATGAATAAGGCCCGCATCATTCAGGCGAACGCATTCATGGTGATAACCGATACCTATGGAAGTATTCCCTACGATCAGGGTGGAGGTGGATTTGTTGATCAGGTTTTCTTTCCGACTTATCAGACCCAGGAAGCTGTATACGATGGTATTATCCAGGAATTGAAAGATGCAGCCGATGCACTGGATGCAGCTAAAGCTTCTAACACCGATGTGCTTTACAACGGGGATATAGCCAAGTGGAAAAAGTTTGGTTATTCGTTGTTGTTGCGTGCCGGAATGCGTCTGAGTAAAGTAAATCAAACAAAAGCAGAAGAAACTGTAGCAGATGCTTTTGCCGGAGGAGTGATTTTATCGAATGCCGATAATGCAGTGATTCGTCACGATGGTAATTACAGCAATGCTACGGCCAACGTACTGAATTCAACAGAAGCGGCTAACTTTTATCTGGCTGCACCATTTGTGGATGCACTGAAGAACAATGCTGATCCCCGGCTTCCTGTAATTGCCATTCGGTATGTAGGAGCAACGTCAGGCTCCGGGCAGGTGCCAGGCGTTGGTACGTATGATCCTGCAGATCAGTTTGGATTGCCGATGGGAAGCACGGATGGCGAAGCCGATATTTCAGGAGCGACATTACCAGGTGGCGGAACACGTTATGCCTATAGTCAGCTTGATCGCAGACGGATGGCAAAACCTACTTCACCGTTGTTCATTGTTACGGCTGCGCAAAATAATCTGCTCCTGGCAGAAGCCAGGTTCCGTGGATGGATCAATAGCGGAAATGCTGTAGACTATTTCAGTGCTGGTATAAAGGCCCACATGGATCAAATGGTTTCGTATGATCCAAACTGCGCAGTAGCATCCGGTGATCGCGATACATATTCCGATGCAATGGTAACAACCTTTGCAGGAAATGAATTGCAGCAGATAAATTATGAGTATTGGATCGCTTCATTGCTTAACGGTCAAGAGGCTTGGGCCAATTTCAGAAGAAGTGGATTTCCTCAACTGGCTGTAAATCCGTTCCCGGGCAAAGCAGTCGATTTTATCTTGCGTCTGCCTTATCCACCGAATGAAATTCTGGTGAATACTGCAAATGTTCAGGCGGCCATTGATGAGCAAGGCCCTGATGAATTAGACACCAGAGTATGGTGGGATGTTGAACCTTAAGACTTTCTTGGGTTAGCAAAGGGGGCAACCATGTGGTTGTCCTCTTTCATTTTAAGATTTTCATCAACGGCTTATCGAAGTTTCAGGTGGTTGCCAAAGCTCTGAGAACTTCATTAGCTTGACATACATCAAACCTGACGTACTATGCAAAGAACATTGCTCATTGTTTTTCTCTTCAGCGGTGTCATTCACACTTTAGCTCAACAAACAGCTTTCACGAAGGAGCAAATCATCGCTATTACTCCGGAGTGGAAACATGATCGATTGCCTGATGGTCGCCCGAATGTTTCGGATGCTATACTGAAGCGACTTCAAAATATTTCACTTGAAGAAGCCTGGGGTATTCTGCGTGGTAAAGGCTACAATAATCAATTCGAAGGTGACTGGATGCTGCTACGATCAGAGCAGACAATGGTCGGACGTGCGCTCACTGTTCAGTATTTGCCGAAGCGCCCTGATTATGATAACCTCATTCGCGAAAGAGGTAAATCAGAAAAGCGCAGCGGTAATTTTAATTCTTGGGCCATCGATATGCTCAAGCCGGGTGATATTTACGTTGCCGATAGTTACGGTAAAATTGTTGACGGTACGTTGATCGGTGATAACCTCGGCAACTCTATCTATGCTAAGTCGAAAACCGGTGTGATCTTCTATGGTTCTGTTCGCGACATCGAAGGGCTCGAAAAGATTGAAGGATTCAACGCATGGATGAAAGGGTACGACCCCTCCTACATTCAGGAGATGATGCTGGGTGGAATTAACATACCGATTCGAATCGGGCGTGCAACCGTATTGCCTGGTGATGCTGTGCTTGCGAAGAAGGGCGGAATCGTTTTCATTCCTGCGCATCTAGTTGAAGAGGTTGTGTTGAATGCCGAGTTCATCGCCTTGCGCGATCAGTTCGGTCACCAAAGACTGCGCGAAGGAAAGTACACACCGGGTGAAATTGATCAGCAATGGACGGACGCGATCAAAAATGATTTTCTGAAATGGCTCGATCAAAATCTCGACAAACTTCCCATGACCCGTCAGGAACTAGATGAGTTCATGAAAAAACGAACCTGGTAATTCGATTTTAAAACCTCACATCTCACCTCTAATTTCTAAATCATGAATACCCCATCACATAAATTTCTAAGTCGCTTCGGTTTAAAGGAACCTGAGCAACAGAATACGATTCAACCTGAAAATGGCCGCAGAGAGTTTTTTAAGAAAGCAGGATTAGGTGGTATAGCATTGGGCAGTTTTATGTTCAGTCCTATTGAAGATACACTGGCACAAGCTACTTCGAAGGTGAATAAGAACTCTTCACCAACCGATCTGAAGATTACCGACATGCGCTATGCTGTCGTGATGAATGGTCACGGTCGATGCCCGATCATTCGCATTGACACCAATCAAGGTATATCCGGATATGGCGAAGTGCGCGATGGTGCCTCGTGGCGTTATGCCATGTTTTTGAAAAGTCGAATACTGGGAATGAACCCCTGTAATGTTGATTTGATTTTTAAGCGCATCAAGCAGTTTGGTTTTCATGCCCGTCAAGGCGGTGGCGTTTGTGCGGTTGAAATGGCACTGTGGGATTTAGCCGGCAAAGCCTATAATGTACCAGCCTATCAGTTGCTGGGAGGAAAGTTCAGAAACAAAGTAAGATTGTACGCTGATACTCCGGAAGGAGAGAATGAAGCAGAGTTTACCGCCAGGGTAAATAAGCGTATGGATGAAGAAGGCTTTACCTTTCTGAAAATGGATTTTGGAATTGAGTTGCTGAAGGGTATTCCCGGAACTACAGTAAACAGTAATTTCTGGGACATCGGTCGGCAGTGGACAAACGAACCAATGACGTATGGAGGAACGGAACACCCATTTACGCAAGTTCAAATCACGGATAAGGGATTGGATATTCTGGTGGAACGAATTGCCAAGGTGAGAGAGAAAATTGGTTACGAAGTTCCGCTTGCATCTGATCATTACGGGCACTTTGATCACAACAATGCTATCCGGTTAGGTCGCGCTGTCGAAAAGTACAGACTCGCCTGGCTGGAGGATTTAATTCCCTGGAGGTTCACCGATCACTGGAAAATGATTTCTGAGGCTATCGAAACACCAACGTTAACCGGTGAAGATATTTATCTGAAGGAAGAATTCATCAAACTTATTGACGCGCGCGCCATTGATATGGTTCACCCTGACCTCGCTACTTCTGGTGGATTACTGGAAACCAAAAAAATTGGTGACTATGCCGAAGAGAAAGGAGTGGCCATGGCCATGCACTTTGCGGGCACACCGATTTCTTTTCTCGCGAATGTACACTGCGCAGCCGCGACTCAAAACTTTGTGGCCCTCGAACATCACTCGGTTGATGTAGACTACTGGACAAGTCTGGTGAAAACCAAAGTGCCGATGATAGAGAAAGGATTTGCCAATGTTCCGGAAGCTCCTGGGCTTGGTTTCGAGTTGAACGAAGACGTAGTGAAGAAACATCTTGATCCGGAAAACTCAACTTATTTCGCCCCAACAACAGAGTGGGATAAGGATCGTTCATGGGATCGCCTCTGGAGTTAGTCACCCTCATCAAAATTAAATCTTCACACAACAGCACTTAGAAACGAATGGCGAGATTTTACCCGAAGTTATTGTTAGCCCTGGCTGTACTCTGTCTGGCAGCATACATTTTTGTAACGTGGCAGCAACAGCATCACTATGCTGGTTTGATACTCATGGCATTTTTTGTTTTTGTTGCCTTAACGTTTCGTCAGTTTGAATTACTGAAAGGGTACGCCTTCACCATCACCATCTTTGCCGCAGTGAGTTTGGCGATGTACTATCCACAGTATTTTATTTACGCAGGCGACTTTAAACTCTCGAAGCTTATTGTGCCGCTTATGCAAATACTCATGTTCGGTATGGGTACTGCGTTGAGTGTGCAGGATTTTGCCAGAGTATTAAAAATGCCTAAAGGAGTGGTGATCGGTATTGCCTGTCAATATAGCATTATGCCTTTTGTGGGGTGGACCATTACCAAAATATTCTCTTTTCCACCGGAAATTGCAGCCGGTGTAATACTTATTGGAAGTTGCCCGAGTGGATTAGCATCGAACGTCATGTCGTACCTCGCGAAAGCTAATCTCGCCCTTTCGGTTACACTCACGGCAATCGTAACACTCATGGCTCCGCTGATGACACCTTTGTTTATGAAGGTTCTGGCCGGGCAGTACGTGTCCATCAATTTCTGGTCGATGGTGTGGGACATCACTAAAATTATTATTCTGCCGATCGGAGCAGGATTGATCTTCAATTATTTCGTCAGCGGAAAATTCAAAGTACTGGATAGTATCATGCCGGTGATTTCGATGCTCTCCATTGCGTTGATCATTACCATTATTACCGCAGCTGGAAGAAATGATTTGTTGGTAGTTGGACCGCTGCTTATTCTGGCCGCGTTGCTGCATAATCTCAGCGGCTACATTCTTGGGTATTGGTCTTCCCGATTGCTGCGAATGCCTGAGCAAGATTGCCGTACCGTTGCCTTAGAAGTGGGTTTGCAAAATGGAGGACTTGCATCAAGTCTTGCGTTGTCGATGGGCAAGCTCGCTACCGTGGGATTAGCCTCGGCTGTATTCGCACCCATCATGAACATCAGTGGTTCTTCGCTGGCGTTGTGGTGGCGTGCGCATGAGCCAACAAGAGAAAAGTAATAGACTTGTTTCTTGACTTATGAAAAAAAATGTTTCCGCAGATCACGCTGATCTTCGCAGATATAATAGATATCATCAGCGTCTATCTGCGAAATCTGCGGGAAACGATACTTAGAAATGTAACATTAGTTAATTCAGTGAGCATGAGAAAAATATTCAATATCGTAGTCTTCATGTTTCTTGTGACTGGAAATTTATGGGCTCAACAAATTTCAAAAGAGGAGTTGATCTTTCTTACGCCTGAATGGAAAGGCGAACGCTTCGCAGATGGAAGACCAAAAGTACCGGATGCTATTTTGAATCGGATGAAGCTCGTTACGCTGGAGGAAGCGTGGGCGGTGTTGAGAAATGAAAACTATAAATTTCAATACGAAGACGGATGGATGACGATTAACCCCGATAGCGTTTTAGTAGGCCGCGCACTAACAGCAACATTTGTTCCAGGTCGCCCGGATATTCATCGGGTAATTGATGACAAGGGTCATACAAAGGACAAGCGCGTAAAATCTCAGAACTCATGGCCCATCGATATGTTGGTGAAGCGCGATGTGTATGTTGTTGATCAGTTTGGAGCCCATGTTGACGGACCTACGATTGGCGATAACCTGGGTAATTCTATTTATACGAAAACAGGAAATGGTATTGTGTATAACGGAGCGATCCGTGACATCAACGGCTTGAAGGAGATTGGATCATTCACTTCTTTTTTCAGAACGTATCACCCATCGCATCATCTTAACAATCCGGAAGGGCAATTGAATACTACGCTCATCGGAATCAACCAACCAACACGCATTGGTATGGCCACCGTTATGCCGGGCGATGTTGTGTTGGGTCGAGATGGCGGTGTAATTTTTATCCCACCTCATCTGGCGGAGAAAGTAGTGAAGACTTCCGAGATTGTTCGCCTTCGCGATATGTTCGGCCACCAGCGATTGCGCGACCAGAAGTACACCCCCGGTCAGATTGATACCAAGTGGTCGGACGAAATTGAAAGGGATTTTTCAAAATGGTTGAATGATCACATCACTGAATTACCAGTACCCAAAGAACAAATTCAGGAATTATTGAAATCGCGCACGTGGTAAATTATTAAACTCAAAATCATGACATCCTCCTCCAGACGATCATTTTTCAAGAAGGCTATTACAGCCGGAGCTGCCCTTGCTCCGCTAGCTACCTTTGGTTCAGGCTATGAGAAAGCGGTTAAACAGGCACCAAAATATTCGGCACCTTCTGATTTAAAGATCACCGAAATCAAGTGTGGCTACATTCGCAATGGCAGCAGCCTGTTCGTGAAAATTTATACGAATCAAAACGTATGGGGTTGTGGAGAAGGCGTAGATGCCACACCGGGAACATACCATTTGGTAAAGATGTTTGAAGCGCGCCTCAAAGGAAAAAGTCCGTTGAATGTTCATCGCTTGTTTGAAGACATTCGAAGATCCGGATTCTTTCAGGGAGCACAATCCGGCATGTACATCGCGGTGCTGTCGGCTATTGAAACAGCACTGTGGGACCTTGCCGGAAAGGCTTTGAATGTTCCGGTTTATCAGTTGTTGGGAGGAAAGTTTCGTGACAAGATTCGCGTGTATTGCGACACGGCCTTGTATCAATCGAATCTCCCTACACCAAAAGATTTTGCGAACAGCGCGATGGAAGCAAAGAAGATGGGATTTAACGCCATCAAATTTGATCTTGATCAAATGAACGACCCAAACAAATACGATCGCTACAACTGGACGGCCAGTCCGGGAGAATTACAACGCATGGTCGATCAGATTGCTGCTGCCCGCGAAGCAGTAGGCCCGATGATCGATATTTGTGTTGACATGCATGGCCGTTATGATGCACCAACCGCACAGGCTATTGCCAAGCGATTGGAACCTATGAACCTGATGTGGCTTGAAGAGCCAATACCGGCAGAAAATCCCGAGGCTTACAAGGCCATAGCGGACTCCACAACCACCCCGATTTGTGCAGGTGAAAATCATTACCTCGCGTTTGGGTTCAGACGCTTGTTAGAGTTGAATGCAGTTGACATTATCATGCCTGATCTTCAAAAGGCCGGTGGACTTGGAGAGGGTCAACGCATCGCTAACCTTGCCAATCTTTATTACGTTCCTTTTGCTCCACACATGGTTGCCTCGTTTTTGGGCGCAATGGCTTCTTGTCATGTGTGTGCGTCTGTCCCTAACTTCATGATTCTGGAATGGCAAATCTATTTCCATAATAATCCAATGTTTAAGGAGATTGTAAAATTTGATGGACCGATGGTTGAAAACAGTTTTATTACGCTATCTGAAAAACCTGGTATCGGTGTGGAGATCAACGAAGAAGCAATGAGGAAGTATGCCGTGCCAGGTGTTCCTTTTTTTGAGTAACAGGGTCAGATGCATGCGGTGTCTGTCGTATAGTTCTGAAGGCACTGCGCAAGAGTATTTTTTTCAGAGAAATTGGGTAGTGATGGCTGGTGATTGGAAACAATCTTTTTCTTTTACAAAACTTGATTGAGTAGCAATACACCGAGTAACCCGATTATGGACACTATTGATTCCATCATCGTCCAGGAGCGAAAGGTATCCTTCATGGTTAATCCAAAGTATTCTTTAAACAACCAGAAGGCCGTATCATTTACATGCGAACAAAAGAGACTTCCTGCACCAATAGACAGCACAAGCAAGTTGGGATCAACGTGAGTCTGCGATGCCAGGGGGGCAATAATCCCTGCAGCCGTTAAGCCTGCAATAGTAGCAGAGCCCAGAGCCAATCGTAAAATTGCTGTAACGATCCACGCCAATAGTAATGGAGGTAAATTCCATTGGCCCAGCACACTGGCAATTTCTGTGCTCACGCCACTGTCAATAAAAATTTGTTTTAGAATTCCCGCGCTACCAATAATCAGCAGTATCATCGCGATGTCTTTCACGGCTTCACTGTACACCACCATGATTGCAGATAATTTCTTTCCCATCTGAATACCCAGCGTGTAGGTAGCGATAATAATCGTAAGCGCCATAACCACATTCGGCTCACCCATGAATGCTAAAATGCTCCTGATTTTTTCATGTTCGCTGAAAAGTTTAGCGAGTAAGGTGGTGAAGGCGATGATCAACACCGGCAATAATGACGAAATCAAACTATTCGCAATGCCGGGCAACTGTTCTTCCGGTTTTTGGGGTGGAAAGTTCATCATCGGATTAGTTGACGAAATCTTTTTCAACGCTCGCGAGAAAAGAGGACCCGCGATGATGATGGCCGGTATAGCAATGATGATTCCGTATCCAAACGTTGTGGCCATATCGGCCTTGAACAGCATCACTAATGCAATAGGCGATGGATGCGGAGGTAGAAAACCATGCATCACGGAAAGCGATGCCAGCATCGGCAATCCAATGTAAACAAGCGGAAGTTTGTATTGATAGGCTACCGAAAAGATTATCGGAACCAGCAACACAAACCCAACATTATAATAGAGTGGGATGCCGACCACAAATCCTGTTAATGTCATGGCCCATACCAGGTAGCGTTCGCCAAAAACATTTTGCATTACATTGGCTATTCGTTGTGCCGCACCACTGTCGGCCACCAGCTTACCTAACATGGCGCCCAAGACAATGACTATGACTAGCGATCCTAACGTATCGCCAATACCTTTATTCACCGAGTTGGAAATACCATTCAAGGGTATTCCCAGTAAGAGGGCCGCTAATGTACCCACTAAAAGAAAGGCCAGAAAAGGATTTACTTTTGCCCAGGTAATAAGAAGTACCAGGCACGTAATGCAGACTGCCAGAATGATAAAAGTCATGCCGAAAAGGTCAGTGAGAATCGCGTGTAACCTGAGATCCGGATTTTCCAACAAGGAAATCCAGGTCGGCTCCTTTATC
>Ga0315910_10000256_pt1 | contig 58624 bp, 38 predicted proteins | sample EdamamesoilMG_FD_204470 | JGI IMG/M metagenome (GOLD analysis project Ga0315910, IMG submission 204470) | Garden soil microbial communities collected in Santa Monica, California, United States - Edamame soil | ecosystem: Environmental > Terrestrial > Soil > Garden | place: USA: California... | reverse complement strand
AAAACGTTGTTTATGCAAAATCTGTCTGACGAAGATATTGATAAGCTCTTCAAGCGAGCGGCAGAGCAACAGCAAGCCCAGTTTGATCCTGCTGATTGGGACAACATGGCCAGTCGGTTGGATGCAGACAAAAAACCGCGGCCAAATTACTACCCAGGAACTGTGAGTGTGGTGGTGTTGGGTGTAGTACTTTGGCTCGGGTGGTTATATTTCACCTCCACGGATGAGTCTTCAGCAGCAGTTAATCCCACTACGGCTTCACTAACCCATGACGTAACCGCTGAGGCTAACCGTTCCGAAACAGAACCAATGGTTACTACAGAAGAGCGTACTCCGTCATCCCAAAACAACACAACCGACAGATCACAAACGGCAACTTCAAGCAGGAAAGAGAAGTCTACTGCACACGCGCTACCGGCCACTCCTTCACAACTGGCTACAACTATTACTACTGCAGCCACAACCTCAGTGATACCAAAACAAAATTCGGGTGATCCTAAAACGGATGAGTCAATACCCACATTGAGATCAAGCTCCATGGCTAATCAAGATCAATCCGTTGAACCTACTGCCCGCATTAACGAACAACAGGTTCGCGGTAATCAAAACAAAGCAAGCGCTGCGCAACTCATCGACCAGGAGCAAACTGTTACTGGTGTAGTGTTAACGGAATCATCATCAACAAGTCTTGCGACTGGTCAACACGCAACATCCACTTCATCGTTATCAGAATCCGATTTACCAGCAGACAAGAGCAAACAATCATCTTCAATTCCTGCTCAGGAAGAAGGGGTGCACGTGGATGATTCGGCCGAAGCAACCCACGTGGAGAAGAAAGATGAGAGCATGGAAGAGATCGATACCGTGAATACCGATAAACCTCAATCAACATTTTCAAGATTTGCTGTAAAGGCAAGTGTGGCCCCCGATTTTTCAGCCGACCAGTTTAATGAAGTAGACAAGATGGGCTTTAACTACGGTGCGATGGTGGAATACTACATCAATCGTAATTTCTCAATTTCTACCGGTGCTATCTGGTCGCGTAAATACTACTCAGCTGAGGATGTTGAGTACAACGGATACGATGCTGACCGCGTGTATGGCGATTGTCGCATGTGGGACATCCCTCTCAACATCACCTACTACCTTGCACCACAGAAACCTACTTCCTTTTTCATCAGCAGTGGATTGTCATCGTATCTAATGAACGAAGAGAATTACGATTATGAAGTGGAGACCGGTTATGGCACGCATACCTACTCCACACAGGTTAAGAAGGAAAACAAGGAATGGTTTAAGACTTTAAATATTAGTATCGGGTTACAGAAACAACTCAGCAGCAGGCTGGTCCTGCAGGTTGAACCTTTTGTAAAAATTCCGCTCGCTGGCGTGGGCGAAGGAAACATTGCACTTTCCAGTTTTGGTGGTTTCTTTTCAATGAAGTATAGTTTTTAATTTCAAAAAAAATGAAAACAAGATTTATCCTGTCTGTACTATCCATGCTTGTGATAAGTACAATCAGTATGCAAATAAGCTGCTCTGACGATAAGGAACCCTCAGAGCCGGATTGTACTACGCTTGATGTTACGGTTCCGTCCGCTAACATTGTTGAGCCCACCGACTGCGCATCCAACAATGGGCAAATTACGGCAGTGGCATCGGGCGGTGAAGAACCGTATCAATATAAGATCGGGTCAGGAACCTATCAGGCATCGGCTGTATTTTCCAACCTCAGTGCAGGCACTTACCTGATCACTGTTAAAGACAAGAACAACTGTGAAGCAACATCATCCAATATTGTAGTCGATAATCCTTCGTCTACACTGGCAGCAGAAACCGCCACGGAACAAAACACCGAATGCGTTGGCGGCAATGGAAGTATTACCGTTACCGCCAGTGGTGGTGCTGATCCGTATCAGTATAAGATCGGCTCAGGTGCTTTTGGTGACAATGCTGCATTTTCAAACCTCGAAGCCGGAACGTATTCCATCACGGTAAAAGACTCGGATGGTTGCACTGTAACCCTGAATGCTTCTGTTACGCAAGGCGACACTGATGTAACCTACGATGCAGACATCAAACCACTACTCTTGCTTAAATGCAATTTTGCAGGTTGCCACCCCGACAATGGCAACTGGTTTGATTATGCAACCGCCAAATCAAAAGCCAGTACTATCAAAACAAAAACAGGCAACAAATCAATGCCCAAAGGTGGTGCTGCCGCTCCGGGTGGTGCGCTATCCGATGATCAGATAAAATTGATTGCCTGCTGGGTTGATGCTGGTGCACCGCAGAATTAAAAAAACGTAATCAGCAGACGTTAGTCTTTCACGCGGGGTCTTCGGACTCCGCGTTTTGTTTTTAAGCGGAATGAAGCATAACTTAAAAGTTTCCAAAAGACCTCTGTATGCTTCCGTTTACACAACCCTTAAATTTCAACCTGCGAAATTCGTTAACGTCTTTCCACCAGCGTTTACTAATCCTGCTCGCGATGCTAACCTTCTCCTTTACATCGGCTGCGCAGGATTCGCTGGTATTCAAAAATGGAAATTATGTGGTGGGCGAAATTAAAAGCATGGACCGTGGCGTGCTAACAATAGAAACGGATTACAGCAAGAATGACTTCACAATCAAGTGGAAAGAAATACAAGCCATTCATACACAAACGCAATTTCTGATAACGCTCACCACTGGCAACCGACTGATCGGAGAACTTGCTGCCGATTCCATTCACGTTACCATAACAGAAGAGAGTGGAAACCATCACCAGTATTCACTTGATCACATCGTAACCCTCAGAACACTTAAGAATTCTTTCATGGATCAGGTTCACGCTTCGCTCAGCATTGGCTACAGTCTGACAAAAGCCCAGACCTTACAGCAGACAACCATACGCAGCAACGTGAGCTACATCACCCAACATTGGTCAACCGATCTGTCGTTCAATAATTTCGTATCTACACAGGATGATGCCGAGCGTGTTCAACGTAAAGATGGTGGTATCAACTTCAATTACTTTTTGCCTCATGATTGGTATGTTCCCGTTTCCGTTACCTTTCTTTCCAACACTGAACAAAAGATTGATCTACGGTTGCTCGGAAAAGCCGGTATCGGAAAGTACGTGCTTCATCGAAACAGAGCGTACTGGGGATTCTCGGCCGGTACCAACGTTAACTATGAAAACTTTGCCGATACCGAAGCAACCAACACAAGCTGGGAAGGCTTCGTAGGTACAGAACTAAATTTATTCGACATCGGTGACTTGTCCTTGCTGGCACGCGCAGTGGGGTATCCCAGCATTACCGAAACGGGTCGGGTGCGGGCGGATTTTACGTTCGACACCAAGTATGATTTGCCCTTAGACTTCTTTGTGAAACTCGGTGTAACCGTTAACTACGACAACCGTCCTGTGGAAGGAGCCTCTCAATCCGATTACGTTTTTCAAACAACCTTTGGATGGTCGTGGAACTAATAAAAAAGTATTGCAATCAGATAATATACTATTATTCACACCATCACCAACTCAGGTATTTTGATTTTTATTAACATCCATACAAACCATGATCAAGGTAACCCGCTGCTATTCCTTCCTATTATTTCTTGTAATCACATTACCCGCATGGTCGCAGGTGAACCCAACCATAAAATACAAAGTCACCTTTCCTGACCCTGGTTCACATCGCTACCACGTAGAACTTCAAACACAAGGATGGAGCCAGGATTCGCTGGTGCTAAAAATGCCGAGATGGACTCCCGGCTATTACCAGATCATGGATTACGCCAAGGCAGTTGAAAATTTTACCGCTCGTGATACAAAAGGTAAATCCATTTCTTTCGCTAAGCGAAGTGATAATCAGATCACCCTCAGCGGCACGCGAAACAAATCCATTGTTGTTCGCTATACAATTTTCACATCGCGGCAATTTGTAGCGAGCTGTTATGTCGATACCGCGCGTGCCTACCTCACACCTGCCGGAACATTCTTTTATGTCGATGGATTTCTTAAACTTCCCGTCAGCGTAGAAATTGTTCCAACTCCGTGGAAGCACATCGCCACAGGTCTTGAGCCGGTTCCGGGCAAGGCCAATCACTTTCAGGCTCCCGATTTCGACATCCTGTACGATTGCCCTATCCTCATTGGCAATTTGGAAGAGCTGCCCACATTTACGATCAATAATATTCCCCATCGCTTTGTAGGATACAACATGGGAACATTCGACAGAAAGCAATTTATGAACAACCTGCAGCGCATCACAACGGCCGCTGTGAATATCATTGGCGATATTCCCTATAAGCACTATACATACATCGCCATCGGGCCAGGCCGCGGTGGCATCGAGCACCTCAACAATACAACGGTAAGTTTTGATGGTGCCGGGCTCAACACATCAGACGGCATGAACCGCATGATGAATTTTCTGGCGCACGAATATTTTCATCACTTCAACGTAAAGCGTATTCGCCCCTATGAGCTCGGTCCGTTCGATTACGACAAAGGCAGCCGAACCAACCTGCTTTGGGTAAGCGAAGGCTTAACCGTATACTATGAATACCTTATCGTAAAGCGTGCAGGACTAGTTGATGCGCAAACCTTGTTTACGTTTCTGGAAGGCAATATCAACAGCCATGAAAACAATCCAGGAAGATTTCATCAGTCGCTTTCGCAATCCAGCTATAACACCTGGAAAGACGGACCGTTTGGAACTCAAGGTGAAGAACCCGGAAAGGCCATCAGTTACTACGACAAAGGACCCATCGTTGGGTTGTTGCTGGATTTCAACATTCGCCATGCAACACAAAACAAAAAATCGCTGGATGATGTGATGCATCTACTGTACTGGAAGTACTACAAGGAAAAACAGCGCGGCTTTACCGATGCTGAATTTGAACAAACCTGTGAAGAAGTAGCCGGTGTGCCCCTCGGAAAATTCTTTGAATATATTTACACCACCCGCGAACTTGACTACGCGCAATACCTTGGCTATGCCGGATTAACACTGGAAGAAACCAGCGTAAATCAAAAGAGAAAATTAACCCTGAAACAAATACCCCAACCCACCGCGTTGCAAACGGAAATACAAAATGCCTGGCTCGGTGAATAATCCGTCATTTATTTTAGGGTGAATGGTCTATCCATCGTATCTTTCTTGTAAACCCAAACTGAACTGACCCTCTCCAGTTTCCGGATATGAACAAGAAAAAGATTGCCGAGCTTGACCAGGCTGTTATTCAGGCATCCAAAAAAATTAAAGTGCTTAATGCATTGGCCTGGCCCGCGAATGAAGCCGATACATTTTTAAAAAACTGGAACAACAAGAAACCACAACTTCCCAGCATCAATCTATCGATACCGGATGTTACTGAAAACATCAAGGCGCTGGAATCGATCGCCACATCATGCGATCAGGAAAATCCGGTCGAAAAATTCCTGTCGGATACCGCACAAAGTTATGCCGATGCCGGCCGGATGATCCAGGCCGTTGGCACACGGGAATTCACCTACTACGCCACCAAAATTTACGGACGCCCCGACATGGTGTATAAATTACAGAATCTTTCTGCAGTAGACGGTGCTCGATTTTTCCTGGAAGTAACGGATAACCTACTAGGCAACAACCACATTGAACCTACCACGGCCGACATTTCCGCACATGAATTTGCCGGATGGCTAAAGGCTGAAGTGGGCGAGTTTTTTCTTCATGATACCGTTGAAGTTGTACTCGACCAAAACATATCGTCTAAAGCGCTGGCCGGTGCTACCCGCATTCGCGTTCGCGGAAATGCTTTGTTTTCGCCACTCGACAAAGATCAGCTACTCTTTCATGAAGCATACGTGCATACAGCCACGCAGCTGAACGGACGCAAGCAGATCAATCTTCAATCACTGGGGCTGGGTGCTCCGCGCACTACACGCACGCAGGAAGGTATTGCAGTCTTTGGTGAACTCATCACCAACTCCATCGACATCAGCCGGCTTCGCAGAATCGCCTTGCGCGTAATAGCGATCAAGATGGCCTTGGATGGGGCTGATTTTATTGAGGTATTTAAATTCTTTCTCGACTCCGGACAATCTCAGGAAGAATCTGTTCTCTCGACCCAGCGAATATTCAGAGGGGGTGCTGCTAAAGGCGGCATCGTCTTTACCAAAGATGCAGTTTACCTACAGGCGCTTATGGAAGTGCATACCTTTCTGAGGGCTGCCATTCGCGATAACCGGCCAGATTTAATCCGAAACATGTTTGCCGGCCGCATGACGCTGGCTGATACATTACGACTCGCTCCGCATTTTGACAATGGCTGGTTGTTACCACCTATTTACCTTCCGCCCTGGGCTACCGATTTAAGAAGACTGTCTGCCTCAATGGCCTTCTCGGCATTCATCAACAACATTAAACTTGATAAAGTATACCTGGAGCGTTCCATCGAACTGGAGGAAGAAATGAAAGCCTCGTTTTATCTGATCAAAGATTGATTGAGGTGTGTTACACAATTTCACCTGCAACATTTCATCCGCACATCCGTCCGCTAAACATGCCATGCCTGCGTTCCACAGACGATAACGGTTCAGCAACCATCTTGCCCTTCTGCAGAATCGTTTAATCCGTAAAACACATTTCGTATGACAACAGAAAAAATCCTGTACACCGATGGCCACAAGGTAACGGTTACTGATTCAAGTTTTCGCGTGGATAATCACCTGTATAGAATGGATGGAATTATTCGACACAACTTCACCATAATTCCACCCAGACGAATACCCATTGTAATTATCCTTTCGCTTGGTGTTGCTTTTCTTATTCTGGGTGTGTTCGATCTGGTGCCTGCTCACTTGATTCGCAACCTCGAAATCGGAGCAACTGTTTTATCAACACGCTTGCTCTCGCTTGCTTTTGGCACAACCATGCTTATTGCCGGAATTGCTTTCATGATCATTGAAAAAGAAAAATACGGTGTACGCATTATAACAGCCGAAGGTGAAAAAGATGTAGTAGTTAGCAAAAAGCGTGAGTACATCACCATGATTGATGATGCGCTTACACGAGCACTGGAGAAGTGGAGATTCTAAAATTCATCAAAACAAAAATGCCGGTGTCTACTGGCATTTTTGTTTCCTATCAAGCAACCTTATTGATTGTTCACATTGTTCTTTTAAAAAGAAGCCAACATCATAAAAAATACTCTATACACTTGAATATCGGATTGGTCAGCATATTTTTGCAGCTAATCGATTACCATGAAATTAATCATTCCATTACTTGTTGGCCTTATCCCTCTGGCGGGCGTTTCTCAAACACCCATTAATTCTGTTAAAAATATTAAAAGCACAATCGAAACGCTTTCGGAAGCATTTTCCTCAAAAGAAGATTTTCCGGCTGATTTCATCTTTACGAAAGATGAAATCCAAAAATACCTGACCGCCACAAAACGAGACTATGACATTGAAACATTCGATACTCAGTACAACAAATATGTTGACCGGGTTCAGCGAAAGTTTGATGACGTTAAACGCTCGCTCGGAAAAATTGAACGCGTACTATCGTGGGATACGACCAGCTATAAACACACACGGGAGACTCGCATGGATGTTTCCTTTGTATTTCAGTCCATTCCCAGGTACAGCAACAAAGCTGAAAAAGTCAGGGTACTGTTGGAGATGGCTATTTTTGATAACGGTATCTTCATCAACGAAACCTTGTACACCATTTCAGAATTACACTATGATCTGCATTTATTAAGACAATTTAATTATGCAAGAGAAAGTCTGCTTCAGAACGCTTACAGTCCCAATCTCTTTCATTCCAGCGACAATGGTGTTATTCCGTTTCAGAAAAACAAAAAATGGGGACTTATTACCCAGCAAGGTGAAGTAAAACTTCCAGCCGTTTACGATTCTATTGCTCCTTTTTCATTTGATTATTATCGCGTAGTTTCCAAAAAAGGATACAACCTATATACGGCAGATTTTAAACCTCGCTACGATAAAGAATTGAAATACATTCGCATGAACTGGTCCGGCTACTTTGTCACTAACAGCAAAGGAGAATTTGTAAGTATTAACCAGATTCAAGAACCGCCAAAAAATAAGGAAGAGGATATATCGCTGGAAGAAGTTACCGTAGAAATGCCCGTTGTTGAGGATACCAGGGAAACACACACCAAAAAACAAAAGTCATTACGTGAACAACTAAGTGATGAATATTACGTACCGGAGCCCTACCGAATTCAGCGTGAAGACAAGGATGTCTTCAACAACAAGTTTACCATACGCAGCACATCGAATGATTCAGTAGTTGCAGTATTCAAAGGCTACTTCTACCTTGATCCGCACAGCATCTTCTTAGCCGGACGCGATAGTATTGGCAACAGTATTGTTGCAGCATACACGGGCAACGTTCTGCTTCGCTCACCGTATGTTGGCACGTACGAATCTCCGGGTTACGAACTTCTGTTCGATAAGAAAACAAGGCTGTTTGGTATATTCTGTCCGTATACCAAATTACTCATCGAACCCAAATACCACTACATCAAACCGATTGATCGCGACCGCTTCTTTTTGGTGGTAACCAAAAAAGGAAAAGTTGGCTACCTGGATGGTACTGGTAAGGAATTGTTTTAAGGTTATTGTTTGATGTAAGCATACATACGCTTGCGTCCAAACCGAATGGATTTATATTTTTTCAATACGGGTTCGTCAAATCCAAAGTACGTACAGTGCTTTCGAATTCTCCATTTCGCTTCAGCAAGTTCAACTCTGGAAGAATTCTTTTTTCGTTGCTGTGGTATCTGAAAAACAAACGTAAAATTCTTTACCCGACTGAAACGCGGTTCCAGGTATAATGCCGGTTTCGTAAACAGCAGGTCAATGCCATCACTTTGTTGTCTGCCAATGGCGCTTACCGTAACCGAATCGTCCGTCATGGAATAGTGCCACACATACGTAACCGGATGTTTTTCTACTGTTCTGAATTTAAATTGGTATCCTTCACGCAACGTTAAATTCTTCTCTATCGTCCCAAACCTGAATTGTTTAAAAAACCAGATGTTGATTTCCGTTTGATCATCATGGGGTGTCTTAAACTTCAGTATCCGTGAGGGATCATTAAAAATCTTTTGATTCCGGTTTACCATGTTATTGATCACCAAAACCTTTGTATGATCTCTGGAAACCAGCAAGTACTCCCGTTCAATCACTTCTTCACCTTCTGTTCCCAAACAAGCAAATAGCTTTCGATCACCATCAATACAAACCGACTTTACATACAAATAATAATGACTACTATCCACGATGTACTCATCGAACGTTTTGGTGCTGTCAATGCTTGTTTGATAATCGAAGTAAGGACTCTTGCATCCTCCGATAACAAATCCCGCTACAATAAAGATTAAAAAGAGCGATCTCATTGCAAACCAATATGCGTTGAACAATAATAACCAACAGGGCCAACACTCCACGACTTTTTATACGGCACCAGGTGGAGTGAATAAAACTTATCGGTATGAATGCGATGCTGCACATCGAGCCAGTCATCGTTAAACAAGTTGATGGTAAATCCGGCATGGGCCACCGTAGTATTGGCCACCGTAATCTGAATATTGGATTTATTGAAAAAATTTTCATTGCTATCCTTATAAAACACATAACTGTTGCCGAGCCTGTTGCTAACCTCATAAGCACCGGCACTATAACCGGTAAACTTGTTAAATCCCACTTCCACCAAATTTATCGCTGCGCGATTGTTTCCATGAAAACTCAGAAAGCCGCCACCGGTATAGTAGCGATCGAACTTATCACCGAACGGAGGAAAGAAGGGCGGTCCGTCATTATAGTAGCTGATCTGAAACCGATCGGCATGCGCATTTAGAAATCCAACCAACTGCTGGGCACGTTGCGGCTCACGCGTGAGCATAAAAATAAAATTACCACCCCAGGATAGCGAGTAGTTGTAAGGATTCTGCAACGCAGGGTGATTCCAGTTATTAAAATAGTATAGGGGGTAATTACGCTCACCGGGCCGGTGAGAACTTTCCATGCTCATCCGATTACACCAGCCTGCTGTAAAGGTATAGGCCAGTATCAAATCAATATCGACTCCATTCTTTTTGCGAATGCCTGGTCGACTGCTGCCGATACCACCATGGTACATCATCAGGTCGGCATTGAGAGAGGGGTAAAACCAATTGTTGCCCGTGAAAGCACCAATGCCTCCTGAAAACCCCGCACGAAACTGAACCCGATCATCCTTGTTTGCAGGAAATGTAAACATCGCTTTCAGCGAATAACCATACTGCACGGCTGACGAACTCGAAAAGTAAAAAGTACTTTCCTGATTCTGCGCGAGCACTACATTTGAAAGCGAAAAAAACATCGCCAGTACTAAAAATGACTTCATTAGTATTGAATCGTTACACCTGGAATCAACTCAACTGTTTAAACAATCAAAAAGCCCATCCATTCATCAGCACACCAATCGGCACGCGATGAGCAGATGGGCTCGCTCGTTTTCGTACTGAATGTAAAAATCGCCATCCGATTTTACAACGCCAGGCTTCAAAAAATTGACAGGCAGTAAAGTATTCAGTACCTTACTTAACAAGAGCCCATCGTTTTACAGCGCACGCTGTAAAGGGATGGGCTTTTAACATTTTACACCTTAACTACTTACCTATGAGCGGAAACGTAGCCCTTGATGTAGTCATTGGTCTGGTATTCGTCTACCTGCTGTACAGTCTCTACGCCACCATTATTATGGAAATCATTTCATCGTCATGCGGGCTGCGGGCAAGAAATCTTAACTATGCCATCCGCAGAATGTTGATGGACGAGCGTACCTACCGTAAGCACAAAATAAAACTAAAAGTATTCGGCAAGGTTCTGTTTAAAACCGACATCAATACACCCCGAACACATTGGCTTTTTGAAGGTATATCCCGGATACTGGCATCATTCCTTCAACCGTTCGGATGGACCATCAATATGAAAAATCGTGGTTTATACGATGCATTTTTCAGGCAGCCATCAATCGTTACCTTGTGTGGTGGTGGCATCAGTAACAAACCCTCCTACCTGTCGGGTGAAAATTTTTCGAAAGCCGTCATTGATTCACTGAAAGGCGATGAGGAAGACCTGAGTGTGTTGGCCAGCGTGCAGGCTGGACTTGATGAGGATACCTTATTGCCGGCTGATTCAGAAACCAAAAAACAACTTCTTTCCTTGCTGAAGGATGCCAACAACGACCTGGTCAAATTTAAAATTCTGTTAGAGCGCTGGTACAACGATACCATGGAGCGTTCAATCGGATGGTTCAAGCGAAGCACACAAGTAATACTGGTTGTCATTGGTTTTGTACTGGTGATTTCATTCAATGTAGATTCCATCGCCATCATTAAAAAACTTTCGAAAGACAAAGATGCCCGCGAGCAAATGGTAAAACTCGCCACCGATTTTGAAAATGATAACCGGACGGCCATCGAGTTCATCAAAGTCAACGATACAGCAAACCTTAACTCCAACCTGAACGCGCGGCTCGATTCATTGCATGGTATTCGCAAAGCGCTGGAAGCAGATATGAAAAATGCCCGCAACATTCTGGCTTCTGACTGGAATGTTCCCGAATACTTAACTATTCACCCAAAAACTATCAGTATCTCCAAAACCGATACTGCCATTTATCTCAAGAATGATTCTATGGTAGTATTTTCCAAGTCTCTTGACGTTAAGCTTATCAAACGATCACTACGGGAGAAAAAAAAGAAAAAAGGTCAGATAAGAGTAAGCACCGTCTATTACAAAATTAGATATGTACTAAACATCAATCGCGTCTGGGGATACTTGTTAACCATCCTTGCCCTCTCCATGGGCGCTCCCTTCTGGTTCGATCTCCTCAACAAACTGGTAAAACTAAGAACTTCAAAATCAGTTGAGACAAACTCCCCACAAAACAGTTCGCCCTCCGGTTCAGGTTCGGATAATACTAAGACAACTCTAAATCGCGCAGGATGAAAGGTCTTGTAACCATGGAGCTCAACGAGCGCCAAATCAATCCAGGTGTAAACAGTAGTATTTCCGGTTACTATACTAGAGGTCAGCAGCTCGATATTGTGAGCGCTGCTATTGGTGATGTGTACGATGGCAACAACGTGTGGTACAAACTAAAAAACGGTGCGTTTGTGTGGAGCGGTGCTGTCGAACTGTTGCATGACTGCGATGCTGTAAACGACCCAGACAAAGATCAATACCTGATCTCCTATCGTCAGCGCCACGCGGATGGCCGAATCAACCTGGACACCAAAGAGCCGGCTAACCAACTCTACTTCACTCCACTGAGACTCCCCGTTTTTGAAGATAGCATCAAAGTAAACGATTTAATTCCTGGTGCCTTTGCTACAGCCGTAGCACAAGCTGCCAGCAACATTCAGCAAACCAATGCTAACCGCAAGCATGTGTTTATTTATGTTCATGGCTTTCAGGCTTTCGCTTCGTTGAAGATCAGCCTGCTCAATCATTTTGTACAGAACTACATGGCACACCCGCAAAATAAAATTGCCAAGGTTTTATTTATGGTTTGGCCTGCACAAGGCTTGAGCCGAAAGAAAGCCGACAATCGTGCGTTGAAAGCGGGCCGACAGTTTACCGAGCGCAATCTGTTTGCCGGATTCAAAGCGTTATCGGATGAATTGAAAACGAAAGGAATGTTTTTAAATCTGATTGTTCATTCCTTCGGCCATCAACTGCTCAATGGAATGCTCAATGCCAATGCCTCCATACCTCCCGGAATTTTTGAAAATATCTTTCTGATGGCGCCCGATGTAACACACTTGGTGGCTAACAAGCATGGCGCTGACTTGCGCGATTACTATCCCGATAACCATGAACTTGTTCATTACAATTACACCGGGTTGAAAAAAATCTCCACCAACGTTCACGTGTTTCATGATGACCAGGATATTTTGCTTTACTCCAGCACCAAAAAATTTGTTGCCAAAAAATATCTTCATGACTCCACTATTACCCATCCATATCGAAACCTGGGTAACTTCGGAAGCGACAAAATTATTCCGGTCAGTGATATCATCACCGAATTTAATTTTCATTCTGTAAGTGACCTGGTCAGAAATGGAGAACCGGGTGATTTACTAGCTTACCCGTTTCGCCCCATGCACAAACATTCGCAAGCAGCGATACGGGTCGCCCGCGACCACGATGATTACAGTAAACTGAAAGACCTTGATATTTTGTTTCACTTGCAACTCTACCCTAACCATCACCGGTATCTTTTCACCTGCAAGCCTGTGGTAACAAAAGTACTGGAGTTACTGCAATCCTGATTTATCTGCAAAAATCAAGATCGGTATGGCTAGTAAAGCGCATGATCAATAGGAAAGTCATTTCCACTATATGCACGCTTACTCGTCCAGTCCACAGCCGGTGAAGACCAGAATTGATCAGCCGGTGGCAAGCCCAACGGCAGAAATGCCACGGAACACAAGTACAGACTTCCGGTAGAAATGTAACGCTCACCCACACCCGGTTGATGGCCAGAGAAACCAATGGTTAGCCAACCGTTCGCATCAAAAGTATTGGGTGCCTCGATACTTCGTCTGATCACAGCGGTTAATGCACTGCGTACTTGTGCAGGCGGTAGTGTAGCGGGTAATATTTTCTGCAACGCAGCTTGCGCCAGTAGTTGAAATGCCCCACAGCGATAGGCAAGCGATCGGCCTACAACTGGAAAGGTACCTTCCGGTGAAATGGAACGTTCCTGAATATCGGCATAGCGTGTAGCACGTTTACGAATTTTCTCGATCAATTCCTTTGCATCGTTGCGTCCGGCATTGATTGTTGTCAACACATCCAGCAACATCGGTTGAATAACAAAGCTGTTGTAGTAATCAACGTGCAGCTCGGGGCCATCGCCATAAACACCATCGCCTTTGTACCATGCTTCATGTTGTTTAACAGCATAGTCAACACGCACTGCATCGTACTTGCCGGTGAACGTATACAAGGCGGCTTCCACCATGGCAGTAAAGAGCAACCAGTTACTATACCCCGGTTTGATTACCCGTGTTGCCAGCAGCGCCTGGATTACGTGCTGTTGTGTTGCCTCATCCAGGTTTCCCCACAATTGGTTAGGGGCACGAAGTAACGCATGCGCAAGGAAAGCAGCATCCACAAGTGGCTGGCCGCCTTCTGTAAAATTCATGTAGTCGCGCGAAGTTGGCGTAACGGCATTGCGAATAGACAACACCGAAAGCTTGATCAATCTTTCGCGCTGCTTGCCTTCTTCGGTACTATCCACACCAAGTTCCAGCCACGGAGCAATTCCGGCAAGGCTCCGACCCAGGGCTTCCAGGTAGGTTACTTTCTTTCGGTCTTCCACCATGCCGGCTGCGGTTTCTACCGGCATACGTTCGCGTAACTTTTCTTCACTCAATGCTTCCAATACAGGAGTGGTGATTCGAGAAATTGTTTTCGCCCAGTATGCACGATCAGAAATTTTATCTTTCGATACATCACCACCACCCCTGGATGCGTGCGGCAGCATGGCTCCAACACCTGCCAGCGAAACCCCCTTTAAAAAATTTCGTCTTTCCATGCTGATGCCTACTCTTTTAATTTACATAATTCGCTGCCAGCCATCAGAAAAGCGCCAGAGCCATACTCCTGATAATTATCGATGGTAACTTTATCGGGCGCTGCGCCTATCGGCTGGACCCACTGCAGTTTACCTTCTGGTGTTACGTAACTGTTCAGCCCAGCCCATGCTTTCTTCACCACAGGCAAATATTCCTTAGCATCCAATATGCCGTTGTTGATTCCCCAGGCGATGGCGTAACAGAAAAATGATGATCCACTTGTTTCCGGATGGGGCACTTCTGCTTCATCCAGTAAACTTGGCCGCCATAAGCCATCGCTGCTTTGAATCTTGTTGACAGACGCTGCCATCTCCTTCAACAGGGTAACATACTTTTCGTAAGCGGGATTATCTTTTGGCAAATATTGGAGCACGCGTACCGTGCCTGCCATTACCCAACCATTTCCACGGGCCCAGAATGTCTTGCTTCCGTTAGGTGTCTTTTTATTGAAGTACGATTTGTCGCGATAGAAGAGGTATGCTTCTTTGTCGTAAAGAAAATCATACGTATCCCAAAACATCGTATTCAAAAAGTCGAGATACTTCGAATCGCCTGTGGTAGCCGCCAGACGGGATAGTACAGGTGGTGCCATAAACAGCGCATCGCACCACCACCAATCATCGCGACCGGCACGCGGATCCAGAATCAATGAATCGAATGTATTTTTAATATCAACGATCATGGCTGGATCTTTCTTCTCCGCATAAATCGCCAGATACGTTTGGCCTTTCGCGTGGTCATCGGCATGACGAAAACGATTCGCCAGCTTCCAGTTAAAAGACTGCGACCAGGTAATGGCTGCGTTCAAATATTTTTCATCGTTGGTTGTCTTGTACGTTTCCATCACACCGGCATAGAACGCTGCACGTGCCCAGTCATTCTCGTTCTTGGCATTGAACGAAACCGGATTGGCCAGTTGCCAATCGCATACACGCTTCATGGTGTTAACGATCACTGATTTTGAATCGATCTTCTCTTTCTTCTTCTTTTGTCCGATGGCGAATGAAACCGGAAAAAGAAGGAGCGCACAAATGCAGGAGACAGCAGAAAGCTTTGTCATAGTGGAGTTGATCTGGTTGAGGTTACAATTCTAAATCTGTCAGAAACGCACACGACAGATAACTCTGAAAAATTAAACAAACGGGCCCGATCGTCCAAGCAGATTGTGATACAACGAAGAAATGAGACACATAAGGAATAAAAAAAACCGGCACGCTAAAGTAACGTGCCGGCTTCTGAACAGGATACTACAGGGTACTCCTATTGATTAAAATACATTGTAAGCCAATGAAATGTAGTACATGCCCCCAATCATCGGGTTAGCAATACCAGTTGAGTAATATTGGTTGGTGATGTTGGTACCACCAATCTTAATTGTCGAATTTGCTTTAATGATCTTGTAACCAACCGATGCATCAATCACCGTTGATGATGGTACGGTACCTTTTCCTAATCCACCGGCAACCTGGTAGAAATATCCAGGTTTGTAGCGCAGGGTTGTGTTAAAGGAGAATTCTTTATTCTTACCAAAGCCGGTGTTACCAAATTCCATATTGAAATGGTAATTCGGAGTATTGAATCGTGTAGCACCTTCATTGTCATTGTTTGTGATGTTATCGGAGTAGTAATTCACCTTCGCTACAAAATTCTTCGACAAGTCAACACTCACACTGGCCGCATAACCATAGGTGTTAACCGTTTCATTGCTGTTGTAGGCAATATTGTACTTAACATAAGTACCCGGATCAAGGAACGCTGTTGGATCAGTTGACCCAGGCGTATTTGCCACATCGGTATACACGATGAAGTTTTGCCAGGTGGCATAGTACCCTAACACATCCAGCAACACTCGGTTGCCAAAGACTGCTGCGTACCCCAATTCAAATGAGTTGGCTGATTGTGGTTTGATGTCGTTAACGATATACTCTTCCAAGTCATCTGGGTTTCCTGACCCTTGGTAGTCTTCAACACTTTCATACGTATAGGGAACATATTGATCGAATTGGTAAACGTCATTCAGCAAATACGAAGAACCTCCGGCAGAATATGAAAGTGGATACGTTCCATTAAGCGTATTCTGCAACGACTGAATGTTTGACGGAAAACTGTATGCATTCTGATACGAGAAGCGAAGGTAATTCTGGTTGGCTATTTCAAACACGGCTGATAAACGTGAAGTAGGTTTCGTTCCGGAGAACAAGGTATTTTTATCTAACCGGATTGAACCTGTTAACGCCAGCTTCTCATCCATCAAGCGTTTAATGATTTGTGCGTAGCCGCTATACTCATACATGTTGATCGGCCCGTCTTCATCAGGAAAAAGTGTTCCTTTCGAATTCAAATTATAAATTCTGTAGTTCACACCGGCAATAATTTCCGCCCAGGTAATCATGTCTGAGAAATTATATTGAAATGCAAAATTGTAGAGCTTGCTGCGATCGAGGAATAAAGTACCCCCCTCGGTGATAGGTGTTTTTGAAATCTGATCCTTGTAGCCATTAAACTCAGCTGATCCCGACTCCGGTCGTCCAATGTCAGCAAATGCACGCGCTTCTAAATGAGCCGTGTTGATATCGGCACCCAGCGCAAGCGCCTGAAGCAATGCACCGGTGTATTCCGGATACCACCCGCCTACACCACCATCGTAACTTACTTTCCAGGATTCGTTTATAAGCTGTGCTGTTGGGCCAGCTATTAATGTTTTGCCTGAATTCTCTTGTGTAGTATAGGCACGCAAGAACCAGTTCTTCGAAAGTAGTTCTGCCCTGAACTGTCCTACTTTAAAATCCTTTAACTGATAGCGCGTATCGTTGGTGTACACCACGGTACCCGTACCCACCGTTCCCGACAAAATTGCCTGAACGCCCGGTGTAATTTTGTAGCGCAGTTCAGCATTTGCTTTAATGAGTTCAACCTTGTTGCTGAGGTAGCCATACTCCTGGTATCCCGTGCGTGCTACATAATTATCCTGTTCGAGCAGCGGATCAATAATAGGCGCAAGAGCCGGGTTATCAGCAAGGGCTCCCATTAAAAAAGGATTAATGTTTACGGAGGTTTCATCACCATACACATTAATACCATTGTAATTCGGATCAGTAAAACGTGTGCCTGTTCCTCCCTTGTTGGTTGTATCGGTAGCCACCCAGTCGTTGGCTTTGGTGTACTGGAAGTTTACTTTGAACGCAAACTTTTCGCCAATCCGTTTGGCGTAGCGCATGGCTACATCGGTGTAGGGTGAAGCGCCAACCGGATCATTTGCTTTTTTGTTTTCAACATGATTAACACCTTGCGTAAACAGTAAGCTCAATCCTTGATATTGAAAGGGATCTTTGCTGGTCATCACCATGGCACCGTTCAACCCGCGCGAACCATACAACGCGGATGAGGCTCCTGAAAGTAACTCCACATTATCAACATCGAGTTGGGTGAGGCCGATCACGTTACCCAACGGAAAGTTCAAGCCGGGCGCCTGATTATCCATGCCATCCACAAGCTGCATAAAGTTTGTGTTACCGCTTGTGTTAAATCCGCGTGTTGTTACCGAAGTAAAACCCATACTGGACACCGTAACATCAACACCCTTCATGCCCTGCATCATGTCATAGTAGTTTACCTGGGGTGAGTTCAAAATATCCTTGGCGCCAATACGTTCAATGGTTACCGGTGATTCAATCTTACGCTGCGCTGTGCGACTGGCCGCTACCACAACTTCCTGAATCAACATCGATGCGGGTAACATAGAAATTGTAATATCTCCAGCTTCTGTTACTTCAACCTCTTGTGTTTCAAATCCAATAAATGAAAACACCAGGGTAATAGGAAACTTGCTCACCTTAAAGGTGAACTTTCCATCGGATGAAGTAAAGTCGCCATCGGCCTTGCCTTTAACAGCAATGTTCACACCCGGCAATGGGTCTTTCGTGTCACCGTCTAGTACGGTTCCGGTTACCAGCGATTGTGCCTGTGCTGCACCCGCCAGTAACAGGAGAAACAAAACTGCAACGTAAAACTTCTTCATATAGGTTAGGTTAAGGTTTTTAAAAATTAAACACGACACCTACTTGGTGATGGTGAGCATGTATTCCGCCACAGCCAGGCGCGTTTCTTCGGTGAGGTAATTCTGCGGAGGCATCTCCGGATAATCCGGGCGTTTATGAACCGGATTGGTAATGAAATCAACAATACCTTTTGGATTGTCTTTGTACATGGCTTGAATCGTTACTACCGGAGGGCCAATCAAACGCGAGTTGTAGGCATGACATCCCGAACATACACCATAGTACGTCATCTTGCCTTTCTCGGCCAATGCAGTAACGCGTGGAGCAACCGGTTTATCCAGCATATAGGTTTTAATCGCGCGGGTATCGCGCACCTGGCAATTGGCATAACTGTTAACGCCAAAGGTTCTGTATCGCTCCGGATTAACAATACAACTTCCTACTCCACCACCGACAGCGATAATATCCGGACCAAGCTTGGACAGTTGTGTAACCATCAGTGCTTTCACATCAGCAATCGGATTGTTTCCGTTGTTGCTCATGAAGTTTTCCAGAATAGTGATGCGATCGGAATTCGGTTCTGATTCAGGATCGGCCGCATGATCTACGCCAGCAAAAGCATAATCGGTAATGGTGATACCTGCATTATCATTTCCGGTGATGATATTGTTTTCAACAGTAACATCATCAGCCGCCATAATCAAAATACCTGTTCCGGCCGGAATGTGCGATACGGTTGATCCCACCGCGCCAAAGTTTTTCGTGTTGTTGTTGTACACATAGTTGTTACGAATGATTACATCGTAGCATGTTTTGATAGGCAAGCCTTGCGTAAGAAAGGCCAGAATTCCACCGGTGTTATCGTGAGCGTAGTTGAACTCTACCAGGGCGTGACGCGAATTTTCAATTTCGATACCGGCCACATTACCGTACACTTCGTTAAAGCGAACATCAACATTGTCGCACATGCCGATGTAGATCGCAGCATCTTCAATACCCGTTAAAACGTTGCGTTCCACCAACCCATTCTTTCCAAACTGCGGAAAGATTCCGTACACCCCTGTATCGATAATCCAATTGTTACGAATTACATAATTGTTACCGGCCTGCCCCATGATGGCGTTGCCTTTGTAATTGGTAATCTTCATGTTTTCAATCAGTACACCATTGCCGGAATACAGAATGGCATCGTTCATGGTTTTCTTACCATCGAGAACAGGCCACTCACCATTTTCAATTACACCCTGAATAGAGATGTTGTCTTTATCAATGTAAACGGTTTCGTTATACACCCCGGGATAGATGCGAATCAGGTCGCCAGGATTTGCCTTTCCTACAGCATCCTGAATGGAACTTCCTTTTTTTACTTCAATAATTTTTCCGGTAATGGTACCCGCACCTATGCCGGTAGAATCGTCTGCCTGATCGGATTGCGTAAAGTACGTGGGCATGGGCGCAGGAATATCCTTGCCACGACCGAAGATCAGCTTTCCGCAATAAACACCCACGGCCAGAACGGCCATGAAGAGGATAGTACGTTTTACAATTTTCATTTACAGTTAGGGGTTAGAGTAAGCGTTATGGATTAATCGAAGTTAGTGTACTGGATACGGTTGACTTACGCGTTTGCAAACCTGAAGGAAGTTCATCCGGCACACGCGGCATAAAACTTTCATCGGTTAGTGTTTTTACAAAGTCAACGAGGCGATCCATTTCGTAATCAGTAAGGTTCGGTTCCCAGATGTGCCAGTGAATGTGCAGGCGTTCACCTTTCGGAACTTCATGCCCACGGCCAGCCGTATAGAATTCAATCATCTCACGAAGCGAAGCAAATCTGCCAGCGTGCGTGTAGGGAGCTGTGCGTTCTGCATTTCGTAGACTGGGTACTTTGAAAGCCGCGCGCAACGAAGCATCGTTGAAGGTAGTCTGCGCACCTGGATCAAGCGGCTTGCCATCAGGCTCAGCCAATCCGATCACCGCTACTTGCTGATTGGTAAACAGCGGTGGTGTGTGGCATTCTGCACAACGGGCTACGAATGATCGAAAAATATTCAACCCTTCAATCTCAGGTTTGGTGAGCGCTTCATGATAACCATGCGCATACTGATCGTAACGACTGTTGAGGGAAATCAACGAAGATTCGAATGCAGCAATGGCGGTATAAATTTCTGTGAGTTCAATCTCCTCCGCTTTTTTTTCAGGGAACGCTTCCTTGAATAGTTTTTGATAGGCCTCAATATTATTCAGGGTTTCGATGAGGTGCTCGCGCGTAGTACCCATTTCTTCCGGTGAGTAAAGCGGGCCCGTCATTTGTTCTTCCAGTGAAGTAGCCCGTGCATCCCAAAAGAATTTTTTATAGAACGCCACATTCCACAAGCTGGGTGCCGCGCGTTTTAATGTTGTGTTGTGCATCCCCACGCTGGTCTTCAATCCATCACTAAATCCTTTTTCGGGTTGATGACAGGTGGCACAGGAAATCGTTCCGTCTTTTGAAAGTGCAGGATCGAAGAAAAGATAACGACCGAGATCAATTTGTTGAGGCGTAAAGCCATCGCGAACCAGCGGTAGTGCTGTTTTCAAACCACCCACACCCGGATCATCGCCATTGCCCGACTCATACAATTGATACACGCTTCTGAATTTGCAGATGTTATCCTCGGTTAGTTCGAAACCCGGAGGGCAAGTGGTACACAGGGTGAGCTTAATTTTTTCGCGTGCAGTCTTTGCGGTAACGATTGCTAATGTTGCCGCAGCGATAAACGTAAGAAGTACTACTATCCGTTTCATTTCGCAGTGGCTTGTGGTGATGTTGATCGGATGTAGGCTATAACATCATGAACCTGTTCATCCGTTAATGAGGCCACCATCGGAATCATTTGTGCTCCGTAGGTATCGGCAGCATGTGCCCCGCGTATTGATTTCTTGAACTTGATAATTTGCTGTTTGAGGTACCAATCGTCTACACCGTTAAGACGAGGAGTGTTCATCGCTTCGTTTCCAACAGCACCCGGCCCATGACATGATCCGCAGATACTTTGATAGGCACGCTCTCCTTTTTTGATATCACCCGTAATGATTGCCGGAAGGGTTACGGATGGAAGTGTTTTGATGTAGGCTACAACATCGGCCACCGCCATGGAATCTTTTAGCGTTTTCGCCATAGCCGCCATCTGAACGCCTAAAGTGTCTTCAGGTAAATAGCCCCGAATGCCCTTATGGAAATTCATTAGCTGCCGGTATAGGTACCAGCTATCGGAATTAACCAATGCCGGAGCGTGCAACTGAACATTGCCCTGGCCGGCATCACCGTGGCATGCCTGGCAGGTGACAAAGGCTACCTTACCCGCTTCGGGATTTCCCACCGGAAGTTGTGCAACAGCAGGCATCGCTGTAGCAGGTTGTCTCTCTTCTTTTGAAGAACAACTCCACATCGCCAACACCAAAAAAAAGAGAGCAACTGACCTTCCCGCCATAATCTTTACCGTACTCGATGAGATTTTATTAATCATTAAATCTCGGTATTTCCGAAAAGTCATTGACGACAAAATGCGGATTTGGGGTAAAACCAGATTCTACGGGGTGAATCTGATAGGATTCTAAGGTTGTCCTAGGGTACTTTCTGAACAACCTTGTCTTCGAAATTGCGCTGGTAAGTGGCCGATACTTGCAAGGTTTCTGCTCCCCCCTCCATTTTAAGCCGGTAACCCTGACCGGTCCGCAAAACGGAGGCAAGGTTCAAGGCGTTGATCATGTACGACCGGTGTATCCTAATAAAGTTGGGGTGATTTAAGTCCAGCTCCAGTTTCTTGAGGGTGTTGCGAATGAGCTCCTTTTTTACTTCGCTATCGCTTTTGTAGTAGAGTAACACGTAATTATCCTCCGACTTAAAATAAAGCAGGCTGCGCACATCCAGCCGCACCACCACTTTTCCATTTTCATCGCTAATAGCCACATGGCTATCAGCAATAACCGACTTGCTCACTTTAATAGTCAATTCTTCTACCACCACCAGTTGCTCCTGAATGTAAAGCACCAGAATACCAAAGAAGTATGGCAGTACAAGTGTCATTAACGTGTACTTCAGCGTAACGAGGTACTCTGGAAGATTGATAAAAGGCAATTCCAGAAAATAGATGTTCACGGTATGGGCAGCGATCGAGATCACAAAAAACTCAATCAGCAGCCAGCCCAAAAAACCAATGCGCGTAGTCAGCTTTATGTTAAACAACGACCGGATAGCAAACTGGCTCAGCGCCAGTGCTGCCATACCCGCTGCCGAGAAGAACGTAAGAATTACAAATAGAGGAGTCTTTACATTAACGAACCACTGGTTAATGTTAAAGGGGTGAAATACATTGAGGAACACGCAACCGAACACCCCGCAGAAAATTACCAGCTGCCAGCGCGATTTGTGTGAATCCAATAACCGGAACGGCTGACGAAACCAGGAAACGACACGATTCATGCTCAATGATTTTACAGGTATTTCATCACCGCAGCAGGAAAACCAGCACCCGGCCGAGATGAAACTTCACCAACATGAAAATTGCAACGCATTCCGCGAAAATCAAAGGGCGATAAACCCAAATTTTAATGAGACTTCAATCTCTCTAAAGCTTTGGTTCAATCCATTGTAATATTATTCTCCTTCAGTATCTTCCTAAACTCACTCTCTTTGCCAGCCTTCTTCATTTCGGCATAAATCACACTAATAATATTTTCAGCATCTGTGCGGTACGGTGACTTTTGCTCAATGTAGAGGTTATAGGCTTTGCACATGTTCCGTAAACCATTCTCCATATCATTCAAGTTTGTAGCATAAACATGTCCGAGGCCATAATACACTTCCGGATTTGATGAATCAATAGCACTTAGTTTGTTATAGGCATCGATCGCTAGCTGATACTCCTTCTTGTATTGATACACCACGGCAATATTCTGCAGTGGAACGATGCCCGATGGATCTGCTTCCAGTGATTTTGAATAAGCGGCTATGGCCTCGTCATATTTTCCGAGCTTTCGGTAACATATTCCGATATTATCCCAGGCAAAAGCAAATCCAGAGTCAAGAACTACTGCCTTCTCAAAATACTGAATTGCGGCTGACCAGTCCTGATCATTCAATTTTTCTAATCCCTTATCGTATAATTCCAGCGCCTCAGCATTGTCTGATATCGAATGTTCGCTCTGCTTGTCGTTACTGGCTACCTTTTGCCTGAGCGCGCTACAGTTCTCCATCATATAGCGCTCCAACTCATAGTAATATTGCTTGTACTCAGTCGATTCCTCGTTTACATTAACGGTAATTGTTGTACTCTTCTTCGAACGCTTCTTACCTGTACCCTTGGTTAATTCCTCAAGGCTTCCCAATTGAGCGCCCAATTGATAAGCACTCGTTCGATCGGCAATACATTTGTTAATATCTTTATCCACCTCAGCACGCGATCGGTTGTAGGTAGAAATGGAGTCAACGCATTTACAGGCATTCTCAGCCAATTCGCGCAACAATGATTCTTTAATATCTGTTTCCTGCCCGTGAGCAGCAAAGTTGAACACAATCAGTAAAGCAACAACAATTGACAATTTGCCTATATTCGAATAACAAGAATAATGGATCATGATGTCTTTAGGATTAGGTTTCGCACAATCATATAACGGTCACTACAAAAATAGCAAACGAGTTTTATCGATCAAAAAATAACCGCCTCGCGGGCGGTCTTTAATTAACAATGAAAGTGACATCCTGTTACTCATTCTTCAAATTATCAACCGGGTTAATAAAGATGGCCCGTATGGTTTGCGACCCTACGGTGATCGCACCAAAAAGAAGCAAGAAGGAAACTCCCGTTATCATCACTGCAAAATCAATGGTTGTGTGATAGGCGATCAACTCCAGCCAGAGGTTGTTAATGAAGAACGCAGCGGGAGCACCAATAAAAATTGAAATCACCAGCATGCTTAAAAAACTTTTTGACAACAACAGTATTAATGAAGCACCATCAGACCCCAGTATTTTGCGAATCGAGATCTCCTTTATTCGCGTCTCGGTAGTATAGGTAGCCATTCCCAATAATCCCAGGCACGAAATCATAATGGCAAGACCAGCAATAACACCCAGTATTTTCACCATATCGCCAAATACCATGTTGTAGAATTTTTTGATTTCTGAATCCACCTCCTTGTAATCAATCTTCAAGCCTGGGTTTACTGCTGCCCATGCTTTGTCAATGGAAGCTGAGGCGCTTTCGAAGGTGCCGCTGTATTGAATCTGCAATACGGTGAACTGTGCCGTATCGTACATCAAGGCAAGTGGTGAAATATGTTGCGTAAGATCGCGGTGATTATAGTTTTTAACCACGCCCAAAATGGTAACCGGAAGCGAATCATACTGCAGGATCAACTGCTGACCTATCGCATCAATGGCTGATGCATACTGAAATTTTTTAACTGCCTCTTCATTGATCACCACATAGTTTTTATTGGTCGCACTTTGCTGGGCCGTGAAAAATTTTCCGCTTATCAAAGTAAGCTCCATATTCTTTACGTAGTCCTCATCCACGGCAAAGTACCCCAGACTGGTCCAATCCTTTTCGGCTGCATCCTTCTTAAAACTGCGACTGTTATTAATTCCGGCTGAGGGTATGTGCGAAGCACCCGATACGTGTTGAATGTTGTTGTAGCGCAACAGCTCCGTTTTTAATAATTGCGCGGAGGTGTTGTTTAACTTTAATGAAATATTGTGATCCATATTGAACCCGTACTCCTTGCTTACAAAAAGATTCAACTGGTTGTTTAAAATAATGGCCGAAAGGATAAAGAAAAGCGACAGCGTAAACTGCGAAACCAACAATACCTTACGCAACCCCATGCGCGAAAAAAGTTTAACATTACTTAATCCTTTCAGCACCGACACCGGATTGAACCCCGATAACACCACGGCAGGAAAAAATCCAGCCAGCACTCCAACCACCACAGCAAAAACAAAAAACAGGCTATACACCATTACATTCGATTCGAGATTCCAGCGGAATATCTGGGCGAAGTTTAATTGAAGTATCAAGGGCTCAATCAAAAACACAATTACAACAGCAATGATTAACGCTACTACCGCTACTACTACCGACTCCAATAAAAACTGGATAAAGATCTGCCACCGTGCAGCACCCGTTACTTTACGAACGCCAATCTCGCGAGCGCGTGTTAATGACCGTGCAATAGAAAGATTAGTGAAATTAAAACAAGAGGTTAGCAGAATAATAAACGCCAGTCCGCTTAAGGTGTAGACAAATATCCAGGGTAGTATTGGGCCAATCTCATTGTTCATGAGCGGACCGGGGGTAATCTCGCTCATCGCCTGAAGACTGTAGCGCATTTTGTAGGTATCCGGATCTTTAATAACTGCAATGTGTTGATCATAAATTTTATCGAGATGTACCTGAATGTCTGCCGGAGATTTGCCGGGTTCCAGTAAAAGATATGTCCAGCCGTTCCAAAAATTGGTCCATGACTCCATTTCACTTCGATAATTTTCCGGTGTCTCAAGGCTTTTAATGGTTGATATACTGGCCAACGCTTCAAAGACAATGTGTGATTTCTCTGATGTCGCTTTCAATACACCGGTAACCGTGTACGTTCCGGCACTGCCTACTTTAATGGTTTGGCCCAACGGATTTTCCTCTTTGAATAATTTATTAGCGGCCTTACGGGTGAGCACCACCGAGTATGGCTCCTTCAGGGCCGAGGCTGGATCGCCATATTGAAATTCATACTCGAACAGTTCAAACACCTCCGGATCGGCATAAAATCCGGCCAGCGGAATATTTACATTCTGATGTTCAAGCTCCAGCCAATGATTGCCGAATCCTCGCTTGATGCGCACCGCCTTCTCGATACCAGGATAATTTTCTAACAATTCATCCCGGATGGGCAACGAGGTAGTAGCGTTTTTCTGACTTCCATCGGCAACACCATTGGCATCCACGTGCTCGGTAACCACACGGTAAATACGATCGCGTTTGGAATTAAACCGGTCTGACCGCAATTGGTCGGCCACCAGCATGATGATAACCATAGCAATAGACATGGCAACGGCCAACCCAAAAATATTGATGGCAGAAAAAAAACGATGACGAAGTAAACTGCGCACAGCAGTCTTGAAGTAGTTTTTAAACATACGGCTGGGGTTTATTTCGGGTTAGACTCCGATTGCGAGTACTTTGTTACAGCAGCGTTACAAATTCAATACCGTAAGCAAAAATTTGAATTTACTGTGTTATCGCTGCCAGGTTCGGTAGTAGTGTACGCTGTCGTACAGTAAACTGTTCACAAAGACTGTTCACAAAGACTACGACCAACGCTTAATAAGGAATAATGGTGAATCCTATCCTACTCAATCGGTATGCAAAAATCAACGATAGCTTTCCGTTCAGGATGATCCATAAAATTATTATGATAAATTTCAAAGGGTTCTCTATCAGCCTTCTTATAGCCGTTTTCATTCATCCAGAGAAACAATCCCGTCCATGATTTTTCAAATTCGTCCAAGCCTATCGTGAAACTGCCCACAATAAACTTTCCGGTTTCAATGGAGGCCAGGCCTACTTCGCCCCTTGCTTCAACCGTTTTATTTACTACTACAGAAGCACTCATCCTAACTTTGCTGGCTTCTGTTATTTTAAAACTATCATGATAGATTGTTATCATTTTCGTCTGGCTGTTCATTACGCCTTGCGGTGTAGCCCATTGAATTAACCTTCCGTAAGCGCTTGCGAGGTTTTCCGGCCCGACACAGGAAACATAAGCCACATTCATCTTTCCCATTTCGATGACTTTAATTTTTGCATTCATTTGTATCCAGTTTTTAAGATTATCAATGATGCAAAGGTATTTCTCGTAGTCTGGATACTGTTGTCCGTTCTTGCTATTAAGTTGACGAATCTTGCTATGCCTGTTTGGATTTTGCTTTATAAACTCGGTCGGGCTTACTCCAAAATACTTTTTAAATACCCTGGAATAAGATGAGTTGTCGCTGAATCCGTAGCGATGCGCTATCGCAGTTGTGGTGATTGTTTTATGTAACAAATCTGAAGCTGACTTTTCTATCCGTTGTCTGGTAACGTATTCGTTCAGGGTCTCGCCTGTGATAAACCGGAAAACGCGATGAAAATGAAACGGTGAAAAAAAAGCGATTTCCGAAACCGTGTTTAATGACAAATCAGATTCCAGGTTCTTGTCAATAAATTCAAAAACCCGGTTGATTCTATGCGCATAATCGGCTTGTATTTCTTTGCCCGCCATTCTTACTCGGTAGATGCCTTCCGTCTGGTTATCCGGTAACTCAACTTAAGCTTTACATCATCGTAGATCAGCCCTACAAGCAGTAGCACCCCGGCAATCACCAATACATACAATTTGAATGAAGAATACAAAACACCTCCCAGAATTCCGCCTAAAAAGAAAAAGCTGATAATGGTAAGCCGTAATCGAATAGAGGAAAACAATTTCTCTTTTTGATCTTTCGCCTTGTAAAAAAAGAGCTGCGAAAGTTCTATTCCTAAATCTGTAAAGAGTCCTGTCAGGTGTGTAGTACGAACTGTGGCATTTGATATTGTGGTTACTAATGAGTTCTGTAACCCCATAGCAAACAGCAATGCATACGCTAATGTGTTGGGAGCTTTTAAAATCAATTGATGTCCAAAAAGTGCCACCAAAAGTAAGAGCACACTTTCAACAAGGATTGGAATTCTGTATATCAGCCTGTCGTTGAATTTTGACACTACCTCAATTGCCAGGTTTGAAAAGAAGGAACCTAAGAAAAAGAACAAGATGAACAGGAAATAATGCAGACCTTCCCAAAAGTTGAGCTTAATTACTTCATCGACAAAAAAAGCGAAATGCCCGGTTACGTTGGTTGTTAGTTTTTGAACTGCTAAAAAGCCAGCCACGTTTACAAGCCCTGCAACAAACGATAACAAAGAGGCAATTCTTAAATTGTGTAAGAGCGTTCTTGTTTGTCCTTTGTGCTTGAACATAATTACTCGAAATAGTAGATCATACCTATTGCCAGTTGTTAATGTGGCATCTCTTGAAATCGTAATTTTCCACCGTGAACTAACGTTGTAGCGAAGATAAAACTTTAAACTTACTCATCACCGTTATTGGTTATGGCTTCTGTTGTGCACCTAATCTTCACTTTTTCAAATATTCTTTCAACACAAATACTACATAAATCCAGAAATTGTAAAGGAAAGTGTAAATCAGTCCGTACTTAATACTTTCCATTAGGTCTCCTTTACTCTTATTTGAGTTCTTGAAGACTAGTCGAAGGGCTCTAAAGAAAATCCAGTAAAGCATTGCTGCAAATGTCGCTATGACAATCAGTATGATATTACTAAAGATCCAAAGTGTCAGCGCTACAAAAATGGCCCAAAGAACCAGAGAAAAATTCCAGCTATTATACCTTCTATTCCGTCCCCTAAATCTATGTCAAAACCAATGCTGTGTTCATGATGAGATATTCCTGTTGAGTCTAAGGTGTCGGAAACTGAAATGTTGTCTCCCCTAATTTTACCAAGATTGTCATTTAGTTTTACACCTCGGTATAGCCCGATTGTAATAAACAGAAAAAATGCAATGGAAGTCTTTCGGTATTTTTGCCTTTTTACCTAAGTATTTATAGAATTCCGTCATGCCACCGGGATAATTCTGCTGGCTTGAATTTATTTTTAGCTTCAATGTATTCTTTATAGTATAAAGTGTCGGTTGGCTCAATTGTCCTTTGACTCCTATTAAATTGTCCGAAAGCACTTAAAGCGGAGACTAAGAGTAAAATTGTCGTTAAGTCGAATCTTTTCATTTTTTTATCCCGTATGGCACACAACAATTGTATATACTCCAGTAATGGCTTATATCCCTAATTGTTTGCATCTAAAATACATTAATTCCAGTACTAGTGTCTCAGGATGATAACCCTTACGACAACGCCTGGGGTGGCGGGCTGCCGGCCGGTCGAGTTCGGTCTTCCGGCAGTGGCACAAACTCGTGGTTATCGTTTGGCGGCAATACTATCCTCCCTTCCTTCCAGTCTGCTTTGGCTTGTTCGATGCGCTCCTTCCGGGAAGAAACAAAATTCCACCAGATAAACCGTTCGCCCAGGGGTTCTCCACCCAGTACCATCAAGGTAGCAGCTTCCTTACTTTGAATTACCGGGTCCACTCCGTTTGTAAAAACAATCATCTGTCCGGAGTTGTAGGTTCGTCCGGAAACGTCTACACTTCCCTTCACAATGTAGATCGCCCGTTCCGTATGTTCCTTCGGCAAACCAAAACGGGCATGAGGTTCGAGAACAACATGCAGGTAAAATAAAGGCGAGTGCGTCTTCACCGTATTCTTCAACCCAAAAGCATTACCGGCTATAAGCCTCATCCACACACCGGTGTCGGTTACGATGGGCAGTTGCGCTGGCTTGTAATTATCGAAAGAAGGGTTCGCTTCCTCATCCCGTTCGGGCAACGCCACCCAGGTTTGTATCATCTCCAACGTACCGCCTGCAAGCACCGATGGATCTTCAAATCGCTCGGAGTGCGCAATACCTTTTCCGGCCGTCATCCAGTTTACTTCACCGGGACGGATGATTTGCTGCACACCCAGGCTGTCGCGATGCGTTACCTGTCCGCCAAACAAATAACTTACCGTAGACAACCCAATGTGTGGATGGGGCAGCACGTCCATGTTGGCTACTGCTGACGGTTGAATGTTCACCGGACCAGCATGATCCATAAAAATGAAAGGACCTACCATTCTTCGCATTCGGAAGGGAAGTATTCGTTTTACTTCCATGCCCGGGGCAAGCGATGCTTGTCGTGAGTCGATAACAATATCAATCATACATTCAGTTTACGTATTAACCAAAGGCGACACGCGCGAACCGATGCACGCAATCGCATTCATCAACTGTTCATGCGAAAGGTTAGCGTTGTCCATCTGAAAGGTAACGCGCGAAATACCCCCGAGTGCTTCACTGTGGCGCACAATTTTCTCAGCCACTTCTTCCGGATTACCCACCAGGAAAGCACCCCGTGGTCCGCGCTGCATATCGAAATGACTTTTCGTTACCGGAGGCCATCCGCGCTCACGACCAATGCGTGTAAACGTTTCGGCATAGCCGGGATAGTAATCGTGCACGGCCTGCTCTGTAGTTTCGGCCACATAGCCTAGTGAATGCAAGCCCACTTTCAACGTCTCGGGCGCATGTCCGGCTTTAGCGCCTGCCTCCCTGTATAAATCAATGAGTGGTCTGAATCGATGTGTTTCGCCACCAATCACGGCTACCATCAACGGTAAGCCCAGGGCACCCGCGCGAATGAATGAAGCCGGAGTTCCACCAACGCCCAACCAAACCGGCAAGGGTTGCTGCAGCGGTCGTGGATAGATGGGTTGATCGCGAAGTGCAGGTCTGAATTTTCCTGACCAGGTAACAAACTCGTTGCTCCGGATGTTGAGCAGCAGATCAAGCTTCTCTGCAAACAGTTGATCGTAGTCGTTCAGGTTCAACCCAAACAACGGATACGCTTCGATGAACGACCCCCTGCCTACTACCATTTCAGCGCGGCCATTCGAAATGAGATCGAGCGTAGCAAAGTTTTGAAACACGCGAACCGGATCGGCTGCACTTAACACAGTAACGGCACTGGTCAACGTAATTTTTTTTGTTCGTGCCGCAGCTGCCGCCAGAATAACTACCGGTGCTGAGTCCAGAAATTCCTTTCGGTGATGTTCACCTATGCCAAACACATCCAGGCCAACACGATCGGCCTGTTCTATTCTTTCTAACAATTCATTCAACGCCTTGGCGCTGTTCTTCGCGCGATCTTTTCCCTCACCTACCGAGGCCGCAGCGAAACTATCAATACCTACTTCCATCTGATTTTAGACATGTGAATTTTCCCATGCATGAAACAAGATATACATTAATTTAGTGCTCACCCAATTAACGTTATCCATCACTTTTTTAAAGAATTTCCTCTCCAAAATATTCCACTCACCACAAGGTTAAGCCGCTGGAAAATTCCAATCCAGCTTTCCGGATTCCGATTGTAACACCCGCTACCTTCATAGAAGCTAAAACATCCTAACTATGAAAAAAAATATACATTCAATCATCAACGTGCTGGTGCTATGCGTGCTGGTATCCACTGCCTTAGCGCAAGGTGTAACCACTCCGCGAAACCCGAGCCCGGCTGCCAGTGTTACGCAAACGATCGGCATTTCGAAAGTCACCGTGAAGTATTCGCGACCCAAAGTAAATGGACGCGAAGTATGGGGCGCCCTGGTTCCTTTTGGATGGAACGTTCAACCTTTCGGATTGCAGAACTCAGCACCCTGGCGTGCCGGTGCAAACGAAAACACGGTGATCGAGTTTTCACATCCGGCTAAAGTAGAAGGCAAGGATGTTCCTGCCGGTACCTACGGGCTTTTCTTCGTCATCAACCAGGACAACAGTGGTGAAGTGATTCTTTCGAAAGCGTATCGTTCGTGGGGAAGTTTCTTTTACGATCCAAAACAAGATCAGTTGCGCGCTACCATCCAGGTACGTGCCAACGAGCCTACGGAATTACTAACATTCGATTTTATCAACCTGACCAAGAACAGTAGTGAACTGGTACTGAACTGGGAGAAGAAACAGTTTCCTGTAAAAATTGAATTTGCTACCGATGAAATTGTAATGGCAAACGCAACCGAAGAATTGAAAGGTACGGTTGGTTTTACACCACAAGGATTTCAAAGTGCTGCTAATTATGCCTTGCAAAACAATACTAATCTCGACAACGGATTGATTTGGATTGACCAGGCTATTCAGGCCAATAAAACTTTTGCCGCGCTCAACATCAAGGCGCAGCTTTTAAAGAAGATGGGAAAAACCGATGAAGGCGATAAACTCCTGAATGACGCCATGACCATCTCGACTGAAGCTGAACTTAATATCTACGGCTATCAGCTCATCAATCAGGGACAGCATGATAAGGCTATTGAAATTATGATGATGAATACCAAACGTTTCCCGAAAAGCGCCAATGCGTGGGATAGCCTGGGCGAAGCGTACGCTTTGAAGGGCGATAAAGAAAATGCCATCAAAAATTTCAAGAAATCTTTAAGCCTTAATCCTACGGCTGCCATCCGGGCCAATTCAGAAAAATACCTGAAGCAGTTCGGTGCACTTTAAGGAAATCTTTCCGCTAAAGCGCCAGCTAGAATTACTGCGAAAAAAAACCTTGCTCGTTCATAACTGTGGGTAAGGTTTTTTATTTACTTTCTTAACTTTGCACAAGTCAGTACCCTAAACGTGTGAGCAAATTTTTAAGTAAGACCTGGCAGAAACTAAAGAGGATACTCCTTATTCTTTTTATCACACAGCTGGTTTACATCATTGTTTTAAAATGGGTAAATCCACCCATCACCATTACGCAACTCGTTAGTTTACTAAGTGGATATGGATTGAAACGCGATTATATTTCGTTCGATGAAATGTCTTCCAACGCACCACTCGCCATAATCTCTTCTGAGGATCAGCTTTTTGCCGAGCACAACGGCTTTGATTGGAGAGCCATTGAAAAGGCAATGGAGAGCAATGAAAAAAATTCCAGCAACGTGCGCGGTGGCTCAACATTAAGTCAGCAGGTAGCCAAAAATGTTTTTCTTTGGCAAGGCCGCACCTGGACGCGCAAAGGACTGGAGGCCTATTTTACTTTTATGATCGAAACCATCTGGGGCAAGAAACGAATTCTGGAAATGTACCTGAACGTAGCCGAGATGGGCCAGGGTGTTTTTGGCATTGAAGCAGCCGCTCAATATTACTACAAGAAACCGGCAAAAAAATTAACACGCACAGAAGCTTCGCGTATTGCAGCTTGTCTGCCGAGCCCTAAGAAAATAAACGTTAATCCTGCCTCACCGTATGTAGTGAAGCGCTCAACATGGATTATACAACAGATGAACTATCTAAAGAAAGATTCATCGATCCAGGTCCTTCTTAAATAACGTGCTGATTACTTAATCTTCTTAATCAACACCACCCAGTCAGGGCCGCTGTAGATTTTATATTGCTCTGAAAAATTTCCCTGATTTACTGCAAACGAAAAATTCAGCAAGCTGTTGAGATAGCATACTGCTTTTCCTTCCGGCACATCTGCGAATGTATTTCCAAAAACCATTTCGCTGTCGTAAACTTTGTTCTGATCACGGTAGACTTGCACGAGCACCCGATCGCCAGCCTTCACACCCAGTTTCTTAAATGTGCCATGATCAATATTTGTCCACACGTTTCCGTACTGAATATCCAACACCGGTATGTTACCACGAATCACATCATTATTATAGACAGCCTTTTGATACGGAATACGCACCACATCGGTGGTGACCTTCGGCCCCACTTCTTCAAATGAAATTGCTTTTGCGGCAAGGCGTGCGCCCGTATACGCATAGACATCACGCCCATGAAAGGTGTACGATTGTTCCGAACCTTTCAACCGGTTTTTGGTTTCATCGATCTGTCGTACTTCGTCAATGCCCAACGTCTCGGCAACCAGGGTTAGGGTGCCATTGTCGGGAGTAACGATAAAGTGCCCCGTCTTTGTTTTCAATACCACAGACTTTCGTTCGGAGCCCACACCCGGATCGATGATCGAAACAAAAACAGTTCCTTCCGGCCAGTAGGGTGCGGATTGGTTTAACCGATAGGCGGCTTCCCAAATGTTGTAGGCAGGAATTTCATGCGTGATATCAAACATCCTTAACTCCGGTGACACACCAAACGCTACACCTTTCATAGCCGCAACCGCTCCATCCTTTAAACCAAAATCAGATTGAAAGACAAGGGCATGTTGAGCATTCAAGGTAAACACCACCATCACGAAAATAAAAGTAAAAGGCGTACTCCGTTTCATACAATCAAGCATTGGTATACTCAAATTACAAAAGTTTCCGATTCCGAATAACACAAAAAAAGGCTGACCTCTCGGCCAACCCTTTCTGACGCTAAAAATAGTGTGCGTTAGTTCTTAATGATCGATAATGTTTCCATCGAAGCATAGCGTCTCCAGATTTGTAATGTATAGGAGCCCGCAGGTATGTCAGAGAAATCAAGTGCCAGCGGTGTACCCAGTGGCGTTGATACATTGATGAATCGCTTCAGGATATAACCGTTTGCTTTGTTAATAACCGTAATATTATTGAAGAATACATCGGCACTGGAAATAGAAACATAAAGTGTGTTTCCGGTAAGGGGAACAGGATACATAGTGTACGGAACAGAAACTGCATCGCTCGATACCACGGTAAACGTTTTCCTAAATGATCCAGCACTGTTCTTCGCTTCTACCTCGGCCGTGTAACTTGCTTTGCTGGAGAAATTAAGAGGCGAGGCTACCTTCAATACATTATTCTCAAGGTAGAAGAACGTATTATCTGATGAACCAGCCACCAATGTCAATACCGGTTGTGTTCCGTTAGCCGACAATGTGCCAACCGTAGTACCGGCTACATTCGAAGATGGAATGGCTGTGTTGCTAAGCGAAATAGTAGTAGGCCTCACGTCACTGGTGGTGATGGTGAAGGTCGCGCGTGCTGTTCCCAGCGCGTTGGTTGCTTCCACTTCAACCGCATACGAAGCTTTGCTATAGAAATTCAGCGGTGTGCTTACTTTCAGCACGTTGCTCTCCAAAGTAAAGTTGGCGTTATCCATTGAACCCGAAACCAGTTGAAATGCAAGAGGCTGGCTTCCTGTGGCCGAAAGATTTCCGACCGTAGTACCTGCTGTGTTGCTACCGGGAACGGCTGCGTTGCTAAGAACAATTGCCGATGGCGCAACATCGCTGGAAACAATGGTGAATGTTTTACGAACAAGACCGGTGTAGTTCTTCGCCTCTACTTCAACGGAGTACGAAGCACGACTTGCAAAATCAAGATGTGCAGCTACTTTCAACGAATTACTTTCGATGGTGAAGCTGGCGTTATCCAATGAACCTGATACCAGTTGAACGGTTACCGGTTGTGTTCCGTTTGCCGATAATGCTCCTACAACCGTTCCGCTCGCATTGTCGGCAGGAATAGCCGCATTGCTAAGCGCGATTGTTGAAGGCACCACATCACTGGATGTAATGGCAAATGTTTTACTGTACGAACCTGCACTGTTTTGTGCTGTTACCTGAACCGTGTAGGTAGCCTTGCTTATAAAATTAAGTGGGCTTAAAACCTTCAGCGTATTACTTTCGATGATAAAATTTGCATTGTCGTACGAACCAGCCGCAAGAGTAAGTGCTGGTGAAGTACCATTAGCCGTAAGCGCACCAACTATAGCGCCCGGTGCACTGGCTCCCGGTATAGTAGTATTGCTCAACGCAATGGTTGTAGGGGCTACCACCACCGGAACTGTAGCTTGCTTCGGATGCGCCTTCATCCAACCATACCAGTCTACATCCGGATCACTCGTTGTCCAGTTGTAATACGTAGTGCCATTCTGCGTGCCGGTAAGCTTGGTTGTTGTTCTTCCGTTACCATTATACACTTTTTCCCACGCACTGTGGCCAAGACCGGAATAGGCGGTAATGCGTGAACGTGTATTGTCTAGTTTATAAAGGGCATTGTGAAATGAAGTAACGGAGTAGATAGCATTAGGATCTGTATCGGCAGTACCCTGGTGAATCCAAACGTATTGGTTGTTATCCACAACCTGCTGCACTTTCGATACAGCAGCATTCAGGTTGGTTGACATTGGGGTGAACGTAGCAAACGCTTTGTATGCTGCTGAATTACCAATGATAAAATCGCGAATACCATAACCACCAGCTGAAAGGCCAGCCATGTGTTGTTGATTTACATCAATTGAATTTGCGTAGTAAACGTTAGCCCACTCTACAAATTTTTGAATACCGTTGGTGGCACCATTCCAGTATCCGCTGGCGTCCTGCGGAATCAATATAATAAAGTCAGTGTCGTGTGTTTTAAGCCAGTTACCAATTTGGCGGTTCATCAACGTCTCTAACGATGAAGAACTTCCCGCACCGGTTTCACCCAAACCGTGAAGCCAATATAAAATAGGATACTTCTTGGTACCATCGGCAACATAGTTTGGCGGAAGGTATTCAACATACCCTTTAATGTTGGCATTACGGGTGTTAATGGGCACCTTCGTTAATTTACCCAACTGCGCAAAGCCAGACCCAGCCATCAAACAAAGCCACAAGACAAGAAAGAAAAACTTCGATTTCATTTTTTAATGTTTACTCTTTACCAGGGGTGACAACTTCTGTGGCGTTCAAGGATCTTTTTTTCTTGATATTCCAGCGGAAGGTTATCCCGATACGTTCATCGCTGAAGCATCTTGTCTTTCCTGTTGACTACCCCTCGATCTTATCGTCAGGTAAAGACAAAACAATTCCACTCCAGCAATTCTGGAAGTTCTTTAAGCTCCTGATTCAGCGTACTAAACCCGAGCCATCAAAACCGTAAGAGGATTTTTTACACCGTTATGAATGACCTTCACAACACCCTCTATTCCTGCACACACCACCATTCAATTTTTCATTTCTAGAATAATGAAAACTGATGCCGTCTGATTTTTCCAATTCGGTTGGTTAAAACTTTACTTGGAATTTTTACTTTCTCCTGATTTTCTTATTTCATAAAATCCGGAGGTGTGAGTAAAGAAGAATGAAACTTTTGTTCTGCACGACAATTGAATGTGAAAGTGCGCATTCATCCGATGACTGACTGATATCATCGATTAATATAACGAAGCAGAGTTGCTGCCCACGGTTAGGCCAATTGAAGTTTTTCCGAATGGAAATAAACATTACAAGCGCAAGACTCAGTGCCGGCAAAGGGGTTACCTGCACCTTCGGAGATCAGCAACCAAACGGAAGTAAAGGTAACCGATCATTCAACCGTGGCGTAATCGTGTGCAGCTGTACTCTTAAAAGAATAAAGCAGTAATCGCAGGTAAACTGTCGGAATTTTGTGATAGCCTGCCTGTACTCACTCAAAATATTCAATGGTTTGTCATCCCTGCGCGGACATCGTCAGGCAAATGAGTATCTTTGTCGCTTGATCTTTTTACACTACTATGATTGCAGCTAACAACGTCTCTCTTCAGTTCGGGAAACGCGTTCTTTTTGACGAAGTCAACATTAAATTCACAGGAGGAAACTGCTATGGCGTGATTGGCGCCAATGGAGCCGGTAAATCCACGTTCTTAAAAATACTTTCGGGTGATATCGACCCTACCCGCGGAAACATCAGCATCGAGCCCGGCAAACGAATGGCCGTGCTGCGTCAGAACCACTATGAGTTCGATGAAGTACCCGTGCTCGACACCGTGTTGATGGGCCATACTCTGTTGTGGAAGATCATGAAGGAGAAAGATGCCATCTATGAAAAGCCCGACTTCTCAGAAGCCGATGGTATTCGTGCCTCCGAGCTGGAATCGGAATTTGCAGAAATGAATGGTTGGAATGCCCAGTCAGATGCCGCTGCGCTACTTAGTGGTTTGGGCATAGTAGAAGCAGATCATTATAAGTATGTAAAGGAACTGAGCGGAAATCAGAAAGTACGCGTGCTCCTGGCACAGGCAATTTTTGGAAATCCGGATATTCTCATCCTCGATGAACCAACCAACGACCTTGACATCCACACCGTGAGCTGGCTGGAGGATTTCCTGTTGGAGTTCAAGAATACGGTAATTGTAGTGTCACACGATCGTCACTTTCTCGATACAGTTTGTACACACATTGTAGATATTGATTTCAGCGCCATACGACTTTACACGGGTAATTACACCTTCTGGTATCAATCCAGTCAGTTAGCGCTTCAGCAACGTTCATCTGCCAATAAAAAGGCGGAAGAGAAAAAGAAAGAGCTGCAGGAGTTCATCGCGCGCTTCAGTGCCAATGCTTCAAAATCAAAACAGGCTACCAGCAGACGGAAATTGCTGGAGAAAATCAATGTGGATGATATCCAACCTTCCAATCGCAAGTATCCGGCTATTATTTACCAGATGAAACGTCAGGCGGGCGATCAGATACTCCATGCGGAAAACCTCAGCTACGCTTCTGACGGAACAGTGCTCTTCAAAAATCTTGACTTCTATGTAAACAAAGGCGACAAGATTGCTTTTGTGAGCAAAGACAGTTTAGCACTCACATCATTGTTTCAGATACTGGCAGGAGAACTGAAGCCTACCAGCGGTGAATTCAAATTCGGGCAAACCATCACTACGGCTTACCTGCCCAGTAACAACGAGAAGTATTTCCAATCTAACGACAACCTGATCGACTGGCTGCGTCAGTTTGCTGAAGAAGAAAACAAAGACGAGGTATACATCCGTGGATTCCTTGGTAAAATGCTTTTCTCAGGCGAAGAGGTATTCAAAAAGTGTAACGTACTTTCCGGGGGCGAAAAGGTTCGCTGCATGGTATCACGTATGATGCTGGCCGGTGCCAATGTGTTAATTCTGGATGAACCTACCAACCACCTTGACCTTGAATCGATCACAGCCTTCAACAATGCGCTGAAAGATTTCCCGGGAACAGTGCTGTTCACTTCGCACGATCATGAATTTATGAACACCGTAGCCAACCGCATCATCGAGATTTCACCCAACGGCTTTATCGACAAACTGATGACGTACGATGAGTACATTGAAAGCGATAAGGTGGCAGAGCAGAAGGAAGCGCTTTACGCATAGTAAGGGTTTCGGGGTACATAGGGTTTCGGGCTTACAGTTTCGCGTTGCCTTCGCAGTGGCCTGTTTACCCTTGTAGACGTGAGCCCTGTAAAAAATCAAAAAATCGATAGACTAAAAATTATCTTTGTAGCGTCTACAGTGGCGAACTATAGACGCTACAATACAAACCACCCAACTTAATGTCGAAATCTAAAGTAACGATTGGCTACGTTTTTAAAACGATTATCTGGCCACGCAAAAATATCCTGCTGGTCGGACTACTTCTTATTATTATCCGAAGTGCAGCCGGCCTGGTACCCCCCTGGGCTACCAAACCTTTTCTAGACGACATCCTGGTGAAGAATGACCTCACGTTACTCCCCACCTTACTTATTGGAGTTTCCGTTGCCATTCTTATCCAGGCCATAACGTCATTCCTGCTCACCAAAATTTTAAGTGTAGAAGCTCAACATCTAATTTCCGTACTGCGATCGAAAGTACAGAAACACTTGCTGCGTCTGCCAACGCGATTCTTTGATAACCAGAAATCAGGTGCACTGGTATCGCGAGTGATGACTGATGTGGAAGGCGTACGAAACCTCGTAGGCACTGGACTGGTGCAATTGTTTGGTGGCGTTCTTACTTCCTTGATCTCCATCGGATTTCTGATTGCCATCAGTCCGTTGATGACGCTGTTCATGCTACTGCCGATGACCATCTTTGGTATTATCACATTGAAGGCATTCTCGCTCATCCGTCCGATTTTCCGTGAACGTGGTAAACTTAATGCCGAAGTTACCGGTCGGCTAACGGAAACGTTAAACGGAGTACGCGTCATTAAAGGATTTAACGCGGAAGAACAGGAAATAAAGATTTTTGAAAAAGGTGTGGACCAGCTCTTTCAAAATGTAAAAAAGAGTTTAACCTCGACAAGCTTTGTAACCAGTTCAGGCACGTTCTTAGTCGGCATGGCCAGTGTGGGTATCATGGGGTTAAGTGGATACTTCAACTTGAGCGCTGGTGATTTTCTTCAGTTCACCATGTTCATGGTCTTTATGGTCGCACCCATTATTCAAATGAGTAACATCGGCAGCCAGTTGACCGAAGCCTTTGCCGGATTGGACCGAACCGAAGAATTACTAAACATTCAACCCGAAGATGATGGTACTACACGCACCATCAAGATTGGTGAGATCAACGGCAACATTGAGTATCGGGATGTTACGTTTGAATACGAAGTGGGCAAGCCGGTACTGAAAGGAATTAATTTTGTAGCGCCTTCAGGATCAGTTACCGCATTGGTAGGAACTTCAGGATCGGGTAAAACAACCATCGCTGGGTTAGCTGCATCGTACCTCAACCCTACCAGCGGAATGATAACCGTTGATGGACTTGATCTTTCTAAAATTTCTTTGAGCAGTTATCGCAGCCAGTTGGGAGTAGTGTTGCAGGATGATTTTCTTTTTGAAGGAACCATTCGGGAAAATATTTTATTTCCAAGGCCAGCTTCAACCGAACATCAATTACAGCAGGCTGTAAAAGCAGCACACGTAGATGAATTTACAGATCGGTTTGAAAATGGACTAGATACCTTAATCGGAGAGCGCGGTGTAAAACTTTCTGGCGGGCAACGTCAGCGCATTGCGATCGCACGTGCAATCCTGGCCGATCCACGGGTTTTGATTCTCGATGAGGCTACTTCCAACCTTGACACTGAATCGGAAGCTTTCATTCAGGAAAGTTTGCGGAGCCTGATGAAGGGGCGAACTACTTTTGTTATTGCACACCGGCTGAGCACGATTCGTCAGGCAAATCAGATATTGGTTGTGGAACAAGGCGAAATTGTTGAACGCGGTCAGCACGAAGAACTCATTGAGAAAAAAGGCCGGTACTTTGAACTGTACACATACCAGGCAAGAATCTAAAACGGTTCAATCATTAGTTCGGAAATTTATCGACTATGATTTCACTTTCGCGCGGGTAAATTTTCAAGTACGATAATTTGTAAGTAATGGTCTTGCGGCCTTTCATATAAGCATACTCACCTTCAATGAGGTCATCGTGAATCACAATCATTGAAAATGGTAATGTGGTGGCATCCGGCTCAATATGTTTGTACAACAGCCCGGCACCTTCTACAATACTGCTAAACTCTCCTACTATCGGATAACGGTTAGCCTCGCGATAGCTGAGCGACACTTCAATAAACTCACGTTGAGAACCCGGCCGGTCTTTCACAATGGCAACGCGCGCATAGTTATCCTTTCTTGCTACTATTGTTTTTGTTTCGTGCCCGGTTATGAAGTTGCGTCCACTCTTAACAATTACGCAGGATACTGAATAAATACCTTCAAGCTCGTTGAATGGACCAATCTCTTTACCGAAATATCTGCGCATCATGTCTTCAAAGCTTACCTCTTCATATTGCATTTTCTTTCTCTTATTTCGAAAAACAGTTTGTTGAGCCAGGCTTGCTTCTACCAGACAAAAAATCATCATCGCTAATACTCCAAAACGTTTCATAGGTCAACAATTTCGTATACCAATCAAAACCCTAAAAGCGGATATCCGCGTACACGCCCCCCGTACTGGTTCGGCATGAAAGGCGGCCACGCAATGCGCCAGGCTTGAACAACGATTTGCCCAAGAGCATGCGCACACATTCCTGAATACCTTCGGTAATAGACGGATGCGGGTGAACACACTCGGCCAGCTCGTCAATACCTTTATCCATCGAGATCAGCAGCGCCACCGCTTGTATCGCACTTGATGCATGGTTACCAACAATTTTCAGTCCGAGAATTTTCATTTGCTCATCGTTGGTCACCAGCAGCTTGATAAAGCCTTGTGTGTTTCGCTTTGCAATAGCCCGGGGTATGCAACTGTAATCAAGGGTTACTACTTTGTAATCAATCCCCTTTTCACGCGCATGAGTTTCGTTTAGTCCAACACCGGCTACCTCAGGGTTCAAAAACATAATGGTGCTGATGTTTTCGTACACCAGTTTACGATCGGGTTTTCCAAATATTTTCTCAACCGCGTAGCGGCCTTCCAGTTCACCAACATTTACCAGCGATATATCGGCTGTAATATCACCAACTGCGTAAATGTTGCTGACGTTGGTTTGCGTGTCGTTGTCTTCAATGCCACGCTTGGAGATGCTGATGTCCACGTTATCATCCCAAAGATCTTCGTAGTTGGGTGTACGGCCAACGGCCACCAGTGCTTTGGCAACATTGAAAACTTCTTTTGATCCATCATCGTACTCAAGTTCATACTCTACCCGCTCATGCTTTACTTCCATACGGATTAGGCGTGAGTTACGGTGAATCAAAACTCCATTATTTTCCATGTTGCGTTCAATCACCTCCACAATATCAGCGTCTTCAAAGGGAAGAATCCGATCGCCTTTATCGATCAAATGAACCTTTGTTTTTCCGAAACCCGAAAAAATGGTGGCATACTCACAGCCAATAACCCCGGCTCCCACAATGACCATACTCTCCGGAAAATCATCCATACCCTCAATGCCTTCGCTGGTCATCACAAACTTTTCATCAATGGGCAATTCGGGTAAGTACCGCGGTCTGCTGCCTGTTGCCAGCACCACAAAATCGGCCAGTACCACCTCTTTTTTCCAGCCACCCAGGTCAATCTCAATTTCATGTTGACTGAGCAATTTTGCCGATCCTCGTTTAAAACTCAACAAGTTGGCGTGAGGGGAATCCTGTAGCAAGTGGATGTGTTCTTCGAGCATGCTTCTTCGTTCCTCTACCGCCCGCTTTACTTCGTCCTGGATTTCTTTGTAGTTAATACTAGGAACCTGGAGGTTGAAGCGCCTTAAATTCTTTCGAAAAGATGCAGTTTCGCGCGAAAGTTCCCACCAGGTTTTTGAGGATAACGCACCATTGGTTACCCCTGCTCCGCCAATGTGATTCTTTTCAATGAGCAGGGTTTTTTTTCGAAAATCGAGGGCGCGCATGGCGGCTGCATAGCCAGATGGTCCCGCCCCGATTACTACTAAATCAAATTTTTCCATATTCAGACTAAAGCGACTATTTCATAGTCTAAGGTACAAAGTTTACGGTAGTTGACAGCAACCCTTTTCATAACTGCAGGAGGGCTTAAGTCTGATTTTTGCAAAGATTAATTCTTAGATTATTGCTTAATTTGAGATTGAAAATCATTGCTTTTATAGCTCCCAAAAAAGAAAGGTCAGCCAGCCTGCTACATGAAGATACTCTACACCCTTTTATATAGCGGCCATAGCGTTGTCGATAGCCATTCCGGAAAGCGCGGAATCCTGCTTTCAAATTCCATTGGATTGATCCTATTCGGCCTGGCAATGAGTCTATTTGTGTTGTACTACTATTGGTACGGATGGAGTCTTGTAACAGGTGCAATCCCCCTTATAGGCCTTCTCTCCCTGGTTGGTATCGGGTTAAACAGTTTTGGTATGATCAATACCGGGCGCTTCTGGACATGCCTGCTAATACCCATAATCGTTACTGCGCTTTCACTGGTTTCAAAAAGAGCCTACTACCACAGACAGGAAGAACTTGATTACTTTACCTTTCGTTTTTTTATTCTCGGAAGCTGTGCCTTTCCCTGGATTTTATTCACGCTGAAAGAGAAAAAAGCCATGCTTCTTTGTGCCGTAGCCGGTCTGGGCATTCTACTTTCTTTCGATCCACTGCACGAAGCCTTTGGCGTTGGCTATATTCAGGATAAACTCAAAGCGTACAACTATTATTTCAGCAACGTAGTGATTTTTATTACCTACTTGCTGTTAGTCGGAGCACTCGCCCTCCTAAAATGGATTTCAGAAAAAAATGAAACGCGCAACCTGGTGCTGATCGATGAACTTAATCAGGCCAACCAAGCACTGTTGGAAAAAAATTCTGAAATTGAAGCCCAACGGGCCGAACTACTGGCACAAAGTGATGCGCTTTACTACAACCAAGAGAAATTATTAAAAGCCAACCAACTGATTGACGATCAGAACAACCGTCTGCTGAATCAGAACCAATCGCTTTCGTCTGAATTGGTAGAGCGGAACGCTGAACTTACCGAGACCAATACGGAGTTAATCAAGCACAACAATGAGCTACGCCAGTTCTCGTATACCGTATCGCACAACCTTCGTGGACCCGTAGCCAGCCTGCTGGGATTATTTGACCTGATCGACCAGCATGAACTCAATGAAAACAATCGCGAACTTTTTGGCCACATCAAAACCTCTACTCAGCGATTAGATGTGATTATTACCGATCTGAGTAAAATCATCGATATCCGCCACGACATCTTTAAAATACGTCAACGCATTAACCTCGATACTGAAATCAATGAAATTGTGCAGGTGCTAAACCCCGATAAACTTCATGAAGTTACCCTTACCAAAAACCTGGCTTGCACCGTTGCCTATTCAGTAAAACCTATGGTGCATAGTATTCTGTACAACCTGGTGAGTAACGCAGTGAAGTACCGATCGCCTGAACGAAAGCCTGTAATTGAGATCTCATCCTACGAGAAAGATACTTACTACGTAATTGAGGTTAAGGACAATGGACTGGGAATTGACCTGAACCGAAACCGCGAAAATTTATTTCGGTTATACAAGCGCTTTCACTTTCACACGGAAGGAAAAGGTATCGGGCTATACCTTATAAAACTTCAGGCAGAAGCGCTGGGAGGTTATGTAGAGATTGAATCGGAGATCAATCGGTTTACCTGTTTCAGAATTTATCTACGTAAACCGGTAAATGTAGAACGTCAACTGCTCTATAAAGAACCCTTTGCTGAAATCTTTTATGATGCCCGCATAAACTCCACAGGTGTTATCTGGCATGGCCCGATCAATAGCGAACAATACCGCATGGTGTTTCAAAAATGCCTTGAGTTTGTAAAGGTGTATAATGCACCAAACTACATTGCCGATATATCACACCAAGGCCCGATCGACAAGGCTGATCAACTTTGGATGTTCGCGGAAATCATGCCCGAAGCTGCCCGCAACGGCCTAAGCCGAATCGCAGCGGTGCGTCCCGATGCGGCCGATCCTAAAATTCTGGAATACTTAAAGGGTATCAACGAAACATTAGTACAACTTGGCGTTTGGCAACGTTTTTTCTTAACCATGCAGGAAGCTGTTGATTGGATGGAGAGCGAAAATGAGAAGGCTAATTTAAAAGTAAGTATAAGTGCATGATTGAAAGACTCATCGATCTTGATAAAGAGCTATTGCTTTTTTTTAATGGATTTCATACGCCATGGCTTGATCCTGTTATGCTCTTCATCACGCATACGTTTACCTGGCTGCCGCTCTATCTCTTTTTACTGTACCTTGTTATTCACGATTATAAAAAAGAATGCTGGACTGTATTACTAGGCATCACGCTTGCCATTGTACTATCTGATCAAATTACTTCCGGAATTATGAAACCTTACTTCGAACGACTGCGCCCCTCACGCGAACCAAGTCTTGCTGGATTAGTACATCTGGTTGACAATTACAAAGGTGGTGTATATGGTTTCGCTTCCAGTCATGCAGCAAACACGCTGGCTACTGCCACATTCTTTTTTCTTGTATATCGAAAGACGCGAAAATGGATCGTGTGGTTATTTGTATGGGCCGTAGTAATGACGTACACTCGCTTGTATCTGGGTGTGCACTACCCGGGAGATATTCTGGTGGGCGGAATTATCGGAGTACTGGCTGGTATTTTTGGATTTAAATTTTACAAGTGGATTGAAACGAAACGGAAGAATCGTTTATCATCGAGCATTTAGTTTTTACCCAAAAGGCGCTTTACATATTTTCCAATAATATCAAACTCCAGGTTAACCGTATCGCCAACCGATAGTTGATGAAAATTGGTGTGTTCAAAAGTGTAGGGAATTATAGCCACTGTAAAACCACCATCGCGCGAATTGAAGCAGGTGAGCGAAACGCCATTCACAGCAATCGAACCTTTTTCTACTGTAACATTTCCAAGCAGCGCATCGAACTCAAAATCAAAAAGCCAGCTGCCGTTCATTTCCTGAATGGACTTCACCACGCCCGTTTGGTCAACATGCCCTTGCACAATATGACCATCAAACCGACCGTTGTTTAGCATGCAACGCTCCAGATTAACTTTACTACCTATCTTCCAGGTGCCAAGATTTGTCTTTTGTAACGTCTCCTGCACGGCTACCACGGTGAATGAATCTGAATCAACTTCTACTACAGTAAGGCAAACCCCGCTATGCGAAACACTTTGATCGATTTTAAGTTCGTGACTGATATCACTCTTCACCGTAAACACTCGATTACTCCCTTCATCCTTCACCTTCGTAACCACGGCTACGGTTTCAATTATACCTGTAAACATGTTGGAAAATTAGGTGATTTTATTTTAACAAACCCAACACTACTCTATAGATCAATTTTCCGGGCTTTACCTTGAGAATCGTAAACAATTATTTCTTTCACCCTGTTCGGTATCCTCAGCTTTCTAGTTGATTGCGATAAGTACCCGGCACCATACTGAAATTCAACCCGCTGTTTCTTTCCGTCATCATACAGTAACTCGGCCCAGGCATCCAATGTGGCCGGGGTATATAGTGAGGATGTATCATCCATTTTCGTTTGAAAGACTTTCAGTGTATTCCGATTACGAGAAGCAATTACAATATCACTTTTTGCTCCGGAAGCCCTCACCAATGCTTTTGCGTCACCCGGAACATAGAAACCACTTTTTTGCGTATCCATTACCTCAAATTTGTTATTACCATCACCCAGCAAGACAAGGCCCGTAAGGGCATCGTATCTTCCTGCAAAAACTTCATTTCCAAAGTCATTTCCTACCAACACAACATCCAGGTCTCCATCCTTGTTTACATCATCGACAATCATGCCGTTTACCGGGGCAAACTGGGCAACCATGGGCAAGCGACTCATTTTAAATTTTCCATTGCCCTGATTCTCCAGGTAACTGGATTCCATATAATTTGCAGAAAGTATAACCGCATCTGCTAACTCTTCTTTGGTGAAAAGCTTATCGATTGTTGCTGCCCCATACTGCGCATACGATGAGAACTGTTGTCTGAACCGCGGGCTCTGGCTGTTAATCTCATCCCAGAAATGTATTGGATAAAGATCTTTCTCCCGATCGGTAAGCGTACGCTCAATGTAACACGCCAGAATAGCATCAACGCTTTGATTCTTATCAAAATCTTTGGCGAATATTTTTAGCGGATGATTGGTAGTAATTTGAAAAGCATTGTTCAAGCCAAGATTTCCAATAACGAAATCACTATCACCATCACGGTCAAAATCTCCAGACACAATGCTGTTCCACCATCCGGTAAAGTTTTCCAATCCAGTGTCCTGCAGTTTCTTGAAAGTGCCCTTTACGTTGGTAAAAAAAGTGACTGGCATAAACTCGCCCACGATGATCAAATCACTTGCTCCATCGTTGTTGAAATCTGAAAAAATTGCATCAGTCACCATCCCAAGGGTAGAAACATCAGGGCAGACTTGAGCAGTAACATCCTTAAAGGTGCCCTGGTTGTTCTGGAGAATGTAACTCCGGGGGGCGAATGGATAACTTCCCGGTACTAAGCGCCCACCCACAAACAAATCCAGGTCGCCATCACCATCAAAGTCGGCCGCGCGAACACATGAACCGCTGGATTCTATCTTAGGAAGAGCCAGTGAATCCAACACATAATTTCCTTTTCCGGTATTTCGATAAAATCTATCCTGATAGTATTTTGAAGGTGGTTGAAATTCCATGCTTCCACTTACGGCATACAAATCCAAATCACCATCAGCATCAGCATCAAAAAGCAATAGTCCTTCATCCTCATTCAACTTTGATTTAGTACCGGGTATCTCCCGTGCAGCTGTGAACGTTCCATCCTTCTGTTGAAGGAAGTATGCAATTGCATTTCCGGAAGAACCACCAATAACAAGATCGTCAAGGTTATCCTGGTTTATATCCCCCACGCTCATACCCGGACCCGATTGCGAAAATTTATGAGGAAGTGTTCGTTGAATATTAAAATCAATACGATCCTCTTCCAGATGGTTGAAATCCAACTTAACAGCATGAGTTCTGTCGTCAAACAAACTTACCTTCGATGGTGTTGGTGTGGGTATTGACAAGTTAGCTTCTGTATACTGAATTGCTACTACCTGATCTGCCTTGACATCAAGAAGCCGCTGAAGCTTTCCATCCGGCCATTGAATAATCACGGAATCGGCAACAGTATATGTACCCATGCCAAAATGCAGAATATTCTCCACTGAAGAAATGTAGCCACGCGCTAATTCCAGTTCAATAAATTGCTTCATTCCATTAGCATACACGGTGGCCTTCGTTCCAACTGCCATCCTATTCTGTCCGGTGCCCTGTAGCTTGATCCGTAAGAAATGCTCCTCAACAGGTTTGTCTTTAGCGTACAGTGTATTCTCATAAAAGTGAGCTTCTTCATTTATATTGTTGATGACATAATCAATATCACCATCATTATCAAAGTCAGCATAAGCAGCGCCATTTGAAAAGGAGGGTTGTACTACCCCCCAATCTTTAGAGGCATCTGTAAACGTAAGATCACCATTGTTGCGATAAACATAATTCGGTATTCTCACCACGGGCACAGAATCAAGTAACTGCATGAAGCTCACATAAGCTCCAACATCTTCTCTATAAGCAACAAAGTCCTTATCGGTAATGTCTTTTGGAAATCCATTCGTTATAAAAAGATCCTTTAAACCATTATTGTCAAAGTCAACAAACTGCGCTGACCAACTCCACTCCGTTTGAAAGACACCCGATAATTGTCCTATTTCACTAAAACCTGCACCGTTTCCCAAGCCATTATTAAGATGCAGCATATTACGCATGTATTGATACTCATAGCCATACTGCTCATTGTGAATATAGTTAAGATAACTCTTATTGTTAATTGAAGTTTTCTTTCGCTCATTGGTCTCCGGTAACATGTCCATAGTTACTATGTCTGCTAAACCATCATTATTAAAATCGGCAACGTCATTTCCCATTGACGACTGACTCTGATGAAAAATGTTTTGAGCTATTTGATTTGAAAATGTTCCATTACGATTATTGATGTACAATAAATCATTTGATGTAAAATCGTTTGATACGTAAATGTCTGGCCAACCATCCAAATTAATATCTGACACTGCTAATCCAAGACCAAAACCTTCATACACAATACCAGCTTCCTTTGTTACATTAGTGAACGATCCGTTTCCATTGTTGCGGTACAGTCTGTCATTTGTAATAGCCGTACCATCCACGATTTTAGGTCTGTAGTTTGATGATATCGTTCCAGCCTGCTTGTTCGTAAGTACGTATAGATCCAGATCGCCATCCAAATCATAATCAAAGAAGGAGGCCATATGACTAAACCCTCTATCGGCAATACCATACTGTTCAGCGACCTCTTCAAAAACAGGAACCCTATTGGTGTCTAATCCCTTGTTTAAAAAAAGCATATTAGCGCGCCTAACGGAATCCTCATTTTTTGTAGCGCATACATAAAGGTCTGACCATCCGTCATTATTAATATCCACTACAACAACCCCAGAATTCCAACGACCTGCCACATTGACGTTTGCTTTAGCTGTCACATCTTTAAATTTCAAATTTCCTTCATTCAAGTACAGCTTGTTCGGCATAACATTTCCAGTAAAAAATATATCCTGAAGTCCATCATTATCAAAATCAGCAACAGCCACTCCTCCACCGTTATAGATATAGTCGTAGATAAAAATATTCAGACTATCCGACTCAGGAATGGTATTTGAAAAATTCAATCCGGTTTCATCGGCTGTTCGAAGTACCAATAATGTATCCGGTGATTTTTTACACCCCCACATATTTAACCATAACAAAACTACAACCAGTGCCCGACTTTGATTTTGGATTAAATTTAACCTCATAAGAAGAATCTATTTTTGATCGACTATTTATTAATACTTTGAAAGGCGAGCATGGACTCGTTGTTTCGTCCAATAAGCAATGTCATCTTTCCTTGTGCATTGGGGATCAATTTTGCATCCCGTACTTCACCCCGGATAAACAAACCTGATTGAGTCGGTGAAGCATAGACAAACTTTCCATTTCCATCACCCATCAGCAATACACCCCTATTAGCATCCTGCCTTGCCACTTCGTGTTTCAATCCACTGAAATTTCCAAGAAGTAAAATATCAAGATTATCATCATGATTCACATCTTCAGTTACGATTGAAAATACAGGAGAAACTTGTGCTTCTACAGGCAGTGGTATTAGTATAAATTCATTGTTGGCCTTATTTATCATAATTGAACTTTGCAGTATTGTTGCCTTATAATTTATAGCCCTGCTTCGTTGCTCAGGATTGAACAAATCTGCATACGACATACCTGCGTACTCCGAATACTTCAGCGCTTTCTTTTTTAAAAAAGGCATTTGAGAAGTTATATCCTGCTTTGAGGCAAATGGATATCCGCGTGTTTCAAGCGGAGGAAAGTACGTTATGATAAATTCACTCTTTCCGTTCTGATCAAAGTCACTCACGTGCATTTCCATTGGCCGTTTTGCTGATGCCTTATAGCGCGAATTCAATCCCCAGTTACCTAACACAAAATCGGTTTGTCCGTCTTTGTTTAAATCGGCCGCTGTAATTGATGTCCACCAGCCCTCGGTGTTTGGAACTACTTTGGGCGATTCAAGCATTTTTCCATTGTTCTTATAAATAGTAACAGGCATCCATTCGCCCACTATGATCAAATCTTTAAGTGAATCATTATCAACATCAGCCCATACGGCTCCCGTAACCATTCCTGCATGAGCCAGTGCTTCTGTCGTAATTGTCGTCCATCTACCTGCATCATTCCGGATTAAAAAACTTCCCGGAGCTAAACCATAATTTCCAGGTACCACACGTCTTCCTAAAAAAAGGTCGTCATCTCCATCGCGGTCAAAATCTTCGGCTAGTATGCATGAAAAATTTCCATTGACCTGAGTTAGACTATTTTCAATCTTTCGAAAATTACCCTTACCATCATTCTGATAATAGCGTAGCTGATACAGGCTCAATGATAACTCGGGGTCATTACCACCTGAACCAATTAAGAGATCGAGATCGCCATCTTTATCTGAATCAAAAAGAACTCCACTGGTACTTTCATACACTGAATCTGCGAGCCAGGTTCGCTGAACACTGGCTATAAAAGCGCCAGTTTTTGTCTGCAGGAAAAGTTTATCAGCATCGCCCGATCCACCAAGCAGTATAAAATCCTGAAGGCCGTCATCATTAACATCGCCTGTTACTATCTTAGGTCCTTCTGTAGAAATTTTACGGGGAAGTAGCCGCTCACGATCAAAATCATTAAACTCATTCTCACGGTGCTTTGTATTGCCCCTCAGAATTTTTGATGTTACCTCCTGAAAACCGTAAGTTCTCTTCGGTTGTCCTCCACTATAGAATTGAGCATTTGCATTTTTATGAGATACTGTTACCGTTTCATTGGTCTTGACTTTAGGAATAGTCTGCTTTTTTAAATCAGGCCAGATAACAACCAACGAATCGACAAGCGTTAACGAATCAAGCCCGAAAAGAAGTTGTGGTTCAATAGAACTCTCAAAACCGCGGGATGTAAAATTCTGAAGTACCTGCATACCGGATACAGAGTGCACAAAAACCTTTGCTCCAATACCAAAGGGATTTTCTTTACTTCCCACTAACTTCACTTTTAGATAATTTTTTTTGCTGTTATTCCGGTAAAGGAAAGCGGGCATGTTGAGATTGTTCACCACCAGATCGAGATCACCGTCATTATCCAGATCACCGTATGCGGCACCATTACTGAAGGAGGGCTCTCCCAAACCCAATGAATCAGCAACGCTGATAAAGGATTTATTACCTTTGTTTAAGTAAGCGTAGTTTGGAATTTTACTGGAAGGAATTAGTGCCAGCAGGTCTTCAAAATCAAACTTTCCTTTTTCCAAAACGATCTTCTTGATATTTTCACGGTCAGCCACAAAATCCGTAAAATCCATATTGGTTATGTCTCGATAAATGCCGTTGGCTACCAGAATATCTTTATGACCGTCATTATTCATATCAAACAACAAACTACCCCAACTCCAATCGGTGGCTTCAACATTTAGTAAACTAGCTAACTCCTGAAAATTACCATCACCATAATTCCACTGTATACAATTCTGCATGTGTTGGTAATGATAACTTGATCGAACCTTAAGCTCTTTGATGTTGGTTTCATCAAATCTGGTCATGGTCTTTAGTCGCACATTATCACCTGGCAACATTTCGGTTGTAAAAATTTCAGGATTACCGTCATTGTCTAAATCAGCTACATCCGAACCCATACTAGAAGCGGAGATCACACCCGTACGATTAATGATATCTTCACCAAACGATCCATCTCCTTTATTGATGTATAAATAATCGCGTTCCCAAAAATCATTGCTAACGTACATATCCGGCAGCATATCATTATTAAGATCACTCACCGAAATTCCTAATCCAAAACCAATTTCGCTTCCAAATATCCCGGCCGCTTCGCTGACATCGATAAATCGGCCATTGTCATTCCGGTAAAGCTTATCACCACCGGCTTCATCGCGTCCATCGCGTGTAACATAAAACTGATCGACACGATCAATTGTCTTAAAGCTATTGTTCAGCAGGTAACAATCCAGATCTCCGTCACGATCAAAATCGAAAAAAGACGCATGGGTAGAATATCCTTTATCATCCAGTCCGTACGCATGTGCTTGCTCGGAGAATGTAAGATCACCATTATTTATGAATAGTTCATTCTCTCGATTACCGCCATTTACATCACCAGAGTTACAAACATAGATATCTAACCACCCATCGCCATTCACATCGGCCATGGCTACACCAGTGCTCCAGCTTTTTGAGCTTCTTACGTTAGCCGATTCTGTAATGTCTTTGAATTTCCAATTCCCAAGATTCAGAAAAAGTTTATTACCACTTGTGTTTGCTGTCAAGTAGATATCGGGCAATTCATCATTGTTTATATCACCAATGGACACACCTCCACCATTATAAAAATTACGATAGGTGTAAATATTATAGTCCTTAGTGTCGGTTACTTCATTGATAAAAATCAACCCGGTCTCTTCTGGCTTTAAACTGGTGAAGAGCTTTTCAGATGCACTGCTAATCTGATCTGAGTTACCGCAGGCTCCAAGCACCAGGCAACTCGTTATCACGAAAAGCCGATTTACATGTGTTAATCTATTCACTACCTGTTTACATTTAAAAGAACTTCACATAGGATAAAACTAAACCCAAAGTAATTGAATTCAATTCAATAGCAAATGAAAAAGTAACTAAGATCATCGAAGCATTAATCGATAGTTTTGGGCGAATTGAAAATTCAAATTTTAGATGAAACAAGAGAGGCTGTCCTTAAAGGACAGCCTCTCTTTAACTTGATAAGTACTTAATTTAGTAGCCTTCGTTTTGCTTAAGCGCAGGTGTACCTCCAATTAAACTCAATTGAATTTGTTGTGTAGGAAGCGGGAAACTCATGTGGCGTTCTCCGAACACTGCGGCACCTGTTAGATATGTTCTTCTTGTCTTCTCTACAGCAATGTAGTCATCGATGGTTTGCTTTGCATAGAGATATCCCCAGCGCTTCAAATCAAAGAAACGGTGTCCTTCCAGCGCAAGTTCAAGCCTGCGTTCAAGACGGACTGCTGCACGTGCTATATCTTTCGAAGAAAACGTTCCATCCGGGTAAGGTTGAACTTCGTAATTTGCCCAAGTGATACCCGCATCATCAATATCATCAATGACGGATGCACTACCGGTAGCTTCTGGGCCCTGTGAACAATTCGCAGCCCGTGTACGAATTTCATTTACAAGATCTTCAGCTCTCGCTAAATCGCCAATTTCAACTTCACATTCAGCCAGCATCAGCATAACGTCAGCAAGTCTGATCAATTGAATATTGATTGTATTGTTCGCTCCACCATTCCATCCGCCAGCAGGAACTGGATCAGTCTTATAAGGCATATATTTCTTATTATTATACTGACCTCCATAGCTGGGTGAGCGAACCCACGAAGTTGCGTGAATACCCCAATCATAAAACGGAACACCATTTCTTCCAATAACAAAGTCAATACGGGGATCTACCAGATCTGTCGCACCTGGATTAGCATTCGAAGTGTTGTCATTCAGTGGAACACCACCAGCTGTAACACGATAGGCATTGGCCAGATTCTGCGATGGTTGATGAAACCCGCAGCAGCCGGTCGCAGCACCACCACCATGAGGATATGCCAATTGGTTTAACCAGTTTGCATTTCTTGCCTGATTGCCATCATTACCACTAGACTGTATAGCAAAAATACTTTCCGAGTTATTTTCCGTTTCTGTTGCAAACAGATCATGATAACAATCTACCAGTGAGTAGTTTGGTAAAACCAAGTCAAACTGTGCTTTCGCCAATGCCAACTTGGCAGGATCTAACGCTGAACTTTCATTGTCAGGTTGTGCTTGGAACATATAGACTTTACCCAGTAAAGCCCGCGCTGCAAACTTATTTACCCGGCCCACTTGAGCTTGCGTGTTTGGAAGCAAAGTAATGGCCTCAATTAAATCCGTTTCGCATTCGGCCAGAACATTGACGCCTTCATTTGATTTCTTCAGGTCAGTATCACCCTCACGGTAATAAGGTATGTTCGTAAATACTTTATAAAGTTCAAAATGGAAATAGGCACGCAAAAATTTGGCCTCCCCTTCAATACTGGCTTTCCGTGCAACATCCTCGGGAACAAGCGGGTTAAAGTCTGGCGAAGCAGCCAATAATCTTAACGTAGAATTAGCACGAGATACACCCTCAAAGTGAGGCACGTATTTATTATCCAGTACGATCATACTGGGAGTCCATTGATATTGCTCAGTTTGAGCAAACCCTCCGGGATCATCCGTAGCTTCAGATCCCTTATATGCATCGTCTGAGGTTATGCTTCCAAAAACCCAGTTTATAGGATTTGCAGCCCATACGTTAGCATTGTCAACACTATAGCCATCAAGCATTGAATAGGCTGCAATCAATTGAGCTTCAGTTCCTGACTTATTTGACAAAGCGCCCTGGTCAAGAACGCCTAATGGCTCCTGAACCAGAAACGAATCGCTGCAAGCCCACGAGATAGCTAAGCAAATAATAAGATTTGCTGCGCTAAACTTCAGTTTGGTTATACTTTTCATATTTCTTCGCAATGTTTTTGGTTAAAAGGAAATGTTCAGGCCCAAAACTATTGACTTACTAGCAGGATAATTACCGAAGTCAAACCCAGCCCAGCCATCGTTATTACCCTGATTATTGGCAATGTTTACACTGGAGAGCGCAGGATCAATACCTGAATACTTGGTAATAGTAAATAAGTTAGATCCTTGTACATACACTCTTGCTTTTTGCAAGCCAACTTTATTAACTGAAGGAATTGTATACCCAAGCGTCATTACGGCTGCTCTGAGATACGAACCTTTTTCAACATAAAAATCGCTTGACAGGTTGCTGAATGTATCGTTCACATCCACTTCTGGCAAACTTCCACCTGTATTTTCGCTTGACCATGAATCGGTGAGAACCCGTTCATCTACGTTAGAGGCAAACTGACCAAAGATGGTAAACAACTTGTTGTAGTTGAATATCTCCTGGCCAAACGATCCAAACATATACATGGTAAAATCAAAGGCCTTGTAATTCAACCCAATGTTAAGGCCCATGGTAAGGGAAGGGTGATAATTGCCAATAACCCCCTGATCGGCATCTGTAATCCGGCCATCTTTGTTTAAATCTTTCCACTTAAACCTGCCCGGATCCATACCAGCTTGGTAAACAGACGTAGGATCACCAGTAGCTGCAATGGCTCCTGCATTCAGATCGTCAATCTCATCTTGGGTTTGAAATATTCCATCCACCTGGTAACCATAGTAAGTACCAATAGGTTGACCAACCTTCCAGATGTTCACCTCACCAAATCGTTTATCTATCCCTCCGGGAAAGAGTGATTGTGTACTGCCATCAAGTGAATTGATCTCATTCTTGTAATGTGATAAATTAAGGTCAACCGTAATCCCCAGATCCGATGTGATATTTCCTCTATACCCTAACGACAAATCAAAACCAGTATTGGTCATGGAAGCAACGTTGGATACAGGAACCGGAGCGACCCCGGCTGGTCCAGGTAGTGTTGCCCCAAAAAGAAGATCATCCACCTCCTTTTTATAAACATCAAGTACAGCCGTGAACTTTCCATCCAACAATACAGCATCAAAACCAATATTGGTTGTTGTGTTCTCTTCCCAAGATGTCGCAGGATTTCCAATTTGTGTACGTGTTAACCCACCCGCTGCTGAAGTATTTGATCCATTGATGTCATAGCTTGCAAAGAAAGGTGTAATTGAACCATATTGGTCGTAAGTGTTATAACTTACAGTTCCCGGCATCCGCTGGTTGCCCATTACACCCCATCCGCCTCGGATTTTCAAATCGCTCAGCCAAGATATATCAGACATGAAGGCTTCTTCTGTGATTCTATAGCCCAATGTAAAGGCGGGGAAAACACCATATTTGTCAGTAACGAAATTTGAAGAACCATCCCTGCGTACGGTAAAGCTTGCCAGAATCCTGTCGTTGAAATCATAATCAACCTTACCAAATGTTGAAACTAGTGTGTTGATTGTTTGACGGCTTAGCAATGTATTGTAGTCACCCAGGGCTTCGCTCAGATAACGATGCCTTACATCGTAGCTGAAGTATCCGACCATGGAGGCATTAAGGTTGCGGTTTCGGCCTTCGTTGGCCTCATATCCCACAAATGCTGAAACATTGTGCTTGCCAAACTTTTTGCTGAATTCCAGCATGTTGGTCCAAGTCCAGTTCATACCGGTATTCCAGTTTTCAGAATAAGACACTGTTGAATTAACTTCTCTGTTCTCCCATCGGGCATAACTAAAGTTTGGAGCAAAATTATTGGAGTAATCAATCGCAAAATTTGTCTTAGCTTTTAACCAGTCCGTGATTTTGATTTCAGCAAAGAAACTTCCCAATAATCTATAGTTTACCTGTTGATTGTCTTTGTTACGTGTGGCCATCGCTACCGGATTCGAACCATTGCTGAATCCTGTCTGCTTGGCACCTGCAAAATTTCCACCGATGTCATACACTGGAACAATTGAATTCAGCTTCAATATCTGTGTCATATTATTCTGCTCGTTCTGACTTCCACCAGCCATTGTCACCCCTGACATTCTAGAAAAAGCAATATTCTCACCAATAGTGAACCTTCCCGCAGTTGCCTGACTGTTCAAGCGAGCCGAGAATCGTTCAAAATTTGTGTGAATCATTGTTCCGTCCTGCTTGAAATATCCAACAGAACCACTGTATGTAGCTTTGTCTGTACCACCGGAAATGCCAATGTTATGATCCATAATAAGGGCATTGTTTCTGAAAGTCTCATCCCACCAGTCGGTTCCATTCTGATTGGATTTCATAATCAGGTATCCACCATTGGTTGGTGAAGGGGGGAAATAATCGTCCTCATCACCACTCCATCCAGGAGGGGCATAAAAATATTCTGGTATAACAGGATTATTAGCATTACCTCCATAGAATGGTACGGTAGATGGATCTTTCATTACTTGCCATCTTGCATAGTCTTCTGGATCCTTAATCAGGAAATCGTTATATCCCCCTACTGGAGCTTGTGACCCAACATAACCATCATACGTAATTCTTGGAGTGCCCACCTTACCCTTTTTAGTAGTAATGATAATAACCCCGGCACTGGCACGCGAACCATAAATGGATGCAGCACCAGCATCCTTCAATACCTGCATGCTTTCAATGTCATTCGGATTGAGCGCATTGAGAGATTTGTCACCCTGAAGTTGGATACCATCTACTATAATAAGAGGATCGCTTGAACCAAAAGAACTAATACCTCTAATACGAATGTTGCTACCACTTCCTGGCTCACCAGAATTGGAAACAGTCACACCAGCTGCACGCCCTGCCAGCATCTGACCTACGTTTGCAGCTTTCGCATCCTTCAATTGATCGGCATCCACAACGGTTACCGCACCAGTTATATCCGCCTTACGTTGACTGGTATATCCAGTCACCACGAGTTCGGTTAGCAAACGCACATCCGGGGTAAGTTGTACGTTAACAACCGATCTGGACCCCACAACAACTTCGGC
>Ga0315910_10000255_pt1 | contig 58690 bp, 40 predicted proteins | sample EdamamesoilMG_FD_204470 | JGI IMG/M metagenome (GOLD analysis project Ga0315910, IMG submission 204470) | Garden soil microbial communities collected in Santa Monica, California, United States - Edamame soil | ecosystem: Environmental > Terrestrial > Soil > Garden | place: USA: California... | reverse complement strand
TGCCCTCGGTCGGTGCCCTGTGGGTGCGGGCGTTCGATCGGCCGGCGCGCGCCGGGCGCCCGGCGCTGATCGACGAGCAGGACTGGTACCTGACCACCGCGCGCATCGCCTGCGAGATCGCGCGCGCGATCGAGGCCGCGCACGGCGCGGGCGTGCTGCACCGCGACCTCAAGCCGGGCAACGTGATGCTGACCGGCGGCGGGCACCCCGTCGTGCTCGATTTCGGCCTGGGCGGCCGCGAGGGCGTGCGCATCGGCGACGTCACGGAGCGGCTCTACGGGAGCGTCCCGTACCTGGCGCCCGAACAGGTGGTCAGCGAGCGCGTCGGGCTCGACGCGCGCACGGACGTCTACCAACTGGGCCTGATCCTCTACGAGATGCTGACCCTGCGGCGCGCCTTCTCGGGCAGCGGCATGGGCGAGGTGCTGTCGAAGATCAAGGCCAGCGACTTCCCGCGCCCCAAGAAGTCCAACCCCGGCGTGCCGCGCGCGCTCGACGCGATCTGCATGCGCGCGCTGGAGCTCAAGCCCGAGCGCCGCTACGCGACCGCGCGCGCGCTGCGCGAGGACCTCGAAGCCGCGATCCACGGCACCTCGGTGCCCGCGGCCCTGAGCGGCGACCGCGCGCGCGCGATCGCGCGTGCCCTGCGCGCGCGCGGCAAGCGCCACCCGGTCGTCGTCGGCCTGGCAGCCAGCGTGCTGGTCGGCGTGGGAGTCTGGGCCGCGGTCGTCGCTGGCCAGCCGGAGGACTTCTGGGGGCTGGATCCCATGGTGGTCAAACCCGGCGAGCCGCCCGTGGCCTACCCGCTGTCGCCCGGGGTCGAGCTGCACCCGAACGATGGTCTGGGCGTCGCGGTGCGCTCCAGCCAGGACGTCGTCCTCTACGGATTCACGGTCTTCAACGCGCCGAACGACGTGCCACGCGCGCTGCCCGTCGAGCTGTGTTTCAAGGAAGACTACGGGAAGCCGCGCCCGCCGGACTCCTACGGGTTCGAAGTCCCCGGGTGCACCTCGGGCAACTTGATGGAGTGTCCGATCGTCGTGCTCGCGCAGGCCGAGGAGCAGAACGAGCGCGAAGGTTACTTCCTGATCTGCGTGCCGACGGTGCTCAGCCCGCTCAACGCCGAGATGGATCGGATCGGCCGGGAATTCGAAGAGCGCGGCAGGCAGAGCCCGCCGACGCTCGAGGAAGTCGTCGGGCGTGTCATCGCGATTGTCGAGGCCGAGACGCGCGGTAGCGCAGCACTCCCCGACGGGATCCGGAACGGCGGCACGCGCGGGGGATCGGGCGCCGGCTTCGACATGCGCGATCTGCGGGTCACGATCCCCGACGCGGTGCGCGAGCCCTGGAAGCCCCAGGCGGTCGGCAGGAACAGCTGGGTGCTGCGGGTCGATTGTCCGGTCCGCAAGAGCTAGCACCGGTCCGCAGAAGAGCAGCGCTGCCGCGTCAACGCCCGGTCACCAGCCGGAGGCGCAGCGCGCCCGCCCACCAGCCGCTGCAGGCCAGCGGGTCGGCGGTCGGGTCGGCAGCGCTGCCGCCGCCGCGCGTCGCGCCGAGCTGCACGCCGTCCTGCAGCAGCGGCGTGAAGTCGTGGCGCTCGGGCGTCGCGATCACGAGCAGCTCGAGTTCGCTTTGGGCGTAGAAGGCCTCGAAGCCGGGCGGGATCTCCAGGGGCTGGGTCGGGATCACGAGCTTCTGGCCGCTGGCGAGCGCTTCCTCGCTGGTGCCGTCGAGGTAGGCGACCTCGCCCTCGGGCCCGAAGACCAGCACGGCGGCGTGCAGCGGGTGCGCGGTGGGATTCTGGAGCTCGAGCACCAGCGACTCGCCGCTCGCGACGCGCAGCGTGCCGTCGGCCTCGGGCGCGAGTTCGACCGGGCCCTCGGCGCCCGCGCGCACCACCTGCAGGCGCGTGCGCAGCGCGAGCGCCGGCGCAGGGCCGCGCAAGAGCAGCGAGCGGGCGCGGCGCGCGCGCGCCAGGCAGGCGAGGCCGTCGCGCAGGCGCTCGAGCTCCGCGGGCGCGCCGTCCGATGCGCCGCCCGATGTGGCGAACGGCAGCTCACCGCCGCTCGGGCCGAGCACGCGCCAGCGCCCGTCGCCGGCGCGCTCGAGCGTCAGCTCGGCCCCCGCGGCGCGGATCAACAGCCCCGTCGCCTCCAGGCTGCGCGCCAGCTCCTCGGCCGCATCCCCCTCGGCGCGCAGGTCGAAGGCCGTGCGCAGCGCGGTCGCGCCGTGCGCCAGCAGGAAGCCCGCCGCCGGACTCGACGCCGCGGGCGGCGCCGCACCGGTCCAGCGCAGCGCCGAGCGCTGCGCACCGCTGCGCTCGACGACCACCTCGCCCAGGCGCGCCTTCAGGTCGTCGCGGCGCGCGTCGCGGGGCAGCACCGCCAGGCGCGCGCCGGACTCGAGCGCGTCGAGCTTGCCGCCCGCCAGCCACCACTGGCCCTGCTCGTCGCGCGCCAGCTCGAAGCGCGGCGCGCCGCGCGCCGCCTCGGGCGAGAACAGGCGCCGCGAGGCCAGCGGACCGCTGACGATCGGCCGCTGCTCCGGCTCGCGCGCCTGCACGTGGCGCGCCGCGCGCGCCAGGAGGTCGGCGTAGCTCTCGTCCGGCGCCGCCTCGGCCAGGGCGCGCGTCAGCGACCAGGTGAAGAGGCCTTGCTGGCGCGCGTCCAGCGCGGCGTCCTCGCCCGCGTCGACCTCGTAGGCGCTGCGGCCCGACGCGCAGGCCGAGAGCAGCACGAAGGAGCCGCTGCCGCGCAGGTAGGCGGGCTGCAGCGGGCGCGCGAGCGGGGCGACCTCGGCCGGCGCCAGGCTGGTGCGCGGGCCGTCGAAGCCGCGCGCGCGCGGCGCGAGGTAGCGCTCGACCCGCCCGCCGCGCGCCGCCGAGCCCGAGCTGCAGCAGTCGAAGATCAGCACCACGTTGGGCGTCACGGCGTTGGCCGCCGCCACCCACTCCGCCAGGCGGTCGTCGCGGATGTCGTTGGCGCGCGCCGGCGGTTCGCCGGCGTCGAAGGGCACCAGCGTCTCGTCGAAGCCGTCGAGCTCGTCGCCGTCCTGGTCCGGCAGCTGCGAGCCGTGCCCGGCGAAGTAGAAGAGCAGCAGGTCGCCCGGCCGCGACTGCGCGACCAGGCTCGCCCAGGCCTGCTGGATGCCCAGGTGCGTCGCCTGGGCGTCGGTCAGGAGCCGCGTGTCGGCCTGCGCGAAGCCGGCGCGCTCGACCAGCACGCGCTGCATGCGCAGCGCGTCGCCGCTGGCGCCCGGCAGCGGCTTCCAGGCGTAGCGCGGCGGGTAGGCGCCGATGCCGACCAGCAGCGCGCGCCGGCGGGGCTCCGCAATGCGGGGCGGCTCCGCGGCCTGGGGCGGCTCCGCGGCCTGGTGCGCCGGGGCGGCGACCGCGACGGCGAGGAGGCAGCTCGGGAGCAGGGCGGGGAGGGGCATCCGTCGGCACGCGCGTCCTGCGCTGCAGGACGGTCCAGGATCGCGGCCGCGCGCGCAACGCGCAACGGTGACGCGCCCGGCAGCTCCTGAGGGGCGGTTCCGGGCCGGCGCACGCGATTCTCGCGCGGACTTCGCTGCGTCCCGGCGCGCGCCGCCCCTGGTCGCAGGCGCTAGCATGGTCGCCGTACCTTCCCGGTCCGTTCGCACAGGAGCTCGCATGCGTTCCCGATCCGCCCTCGCCCTCTCGTGCCTGGCCCTGGCGGCCTGCGCCAGCACCCTCGGCCCTGCGCTGCTCGACGGCGCGTTCAGCGCGATCAAGAAGACCTTCCTGGGCGTGGCCACCGAGAACTACGGCGACGGGTACCGCGAGGACTTCGACAAGGTGCTCAGCGCCCTGACCGACGTCGCCAAGGACCGCGTCCAGGGCCAGGCGGAGGAGGAGACCTCGTCCGGCGAGCCCGCGGCCGACACCTCGGCTTCGAGCTCGGCGAGCTCCGGCAGCGAGAGCACGGCGGGGAGTTCCGGCTCCGGCTCGGCCGGCGGCGCGAGCGCCGAGCCGGCGCTGGCCTTGGAGTTCGCGCTGCTCAAGGAGGTCGTGGTCGACGGCCGCTCGGTGCCGACGCCGGTCGCGGACGGCGAGACGATCTACGACCGCTTCGGCGCCAACGGCGAGGGCGACAACCTCAAGCTCTCGTTCCGCGCCGCGGGCGAGTGCTGGGTGTACGTGCTCTCGATCGACAGCACGGGTTGGATGCGACCGCTGTTCCCCTCGAGCTACAGCGGCGAGACCAACCCCGTGAAGCCCCACACGACCTACGAGGTCCCGCCGGGCAACGTGTGGGCGACGCTCGACAGCTACCGCGGCGTGGAACACGTCTACCTGGTCGCCAGCCGCACGCAGCGCACCGAGCTCGAAGCCGCCTTGACGCAGTTCGCGGCGCGCGTGCGCGACGTCGACTCGCGGCGCGTCCTCGAGAGCCGGCCCAAGGTCGAGCTGGTCGCCGACGCCGCGCGCCTCTCGCGCGGCTGGGACACGGCGCGCCCCAGCCGGATCGAGGGCGTCACCAACTCGTCGGGCGCGAGCTTCGCGGTCGACACGCAGCTCTTCGCGGCCCGCGGCGCGGGCGAGCTGGTGCTGACGCGCTGGTTCAAGCACGAGTGAGCGCGTGGTGCCGCTCGAGGCGGCGCGCTAGCCTCTGCGGTCCATGAGCAGCACGCGCTACCCGCTCGGCACCGACGAACTCGAACTGGCCCGCCTCGGATTCCAACAGGAGGTCTGGGGCGGCCTGACCAGCGAGCTCCTGGCGCGCAGCGGCGTGCGGCGCGGCGCGCGCGTGCTCGACCTGGGTTGCGGGCCCGGCCTGGTCAGCGCCGAGCTGGCCGCGCGCGTCGGGAACCGCGGCGTGGTGCTGGCGGTCGACGAGTCGGCGGCGTGGATCGCGCACCTCGAGCGCCAGATCGCGCTGCACGGCTGGACCCAGGTGCGCACGCGCTGCGCGCGCCTGCAGGAGCTCGAGCTCGAGCCCGGCCGCTACGACGTGATCTTCGCGCGCTGGGTGTTCAGCTTCGTGCCCGACCCGGGCCCGCTGGTCGAGCGCCTGGGGCGCGCGCTGGTGCCCGGCGGGCGCTTCGTGATCCAGGACTACAACCACGAGGGCGTCTCGCTGTTCCCCGAGAGCGAGGGCTTCCGCGCGGTGGTGCGCGCCACGCGCGAGCTCTACCGGCGCGCGGGCGGCGACACCTGGGTCGCGGCGCGCACGCCCGGGCTCTTCCGGCGCGCCGGGCTGGAGCTGGTCGAGCTGCGGCCGCACGTCCTGTGCGGCGGCCCGGGCTCGCCGGCGATGCGCTGGGCGGGGTTGTTCTTCCCGCACTTCTCGCAGCGCATGCTCGAGCAGGGTCTGCTCAGCCCCGCGGAGCGCGAGCTGTTCCTGCGGGAATGGAAAGAGCGCGAGGGGGATCCCGACGCGCTCTTCTTCTCGCCGATCGTGGTCGACGCGCTGGCGCGCCGGCCGCTGGTTGAGGCGCGCGGCCCCGCAAGTGCGGGTGGGCCGGGCGCCGGGGGCGCCGGCGTCAGGGCAGGACCGTGATCTGCACCCAGTCCGACGAGAGCTTGCGCGGCGTGCTCATCAGGCTCTGGATGTAGAAGGTGCTGCCCGGCGGGTACTGCCAGCTGGGCAGCGGCAGGTCGAGCGCCGAGACCCCGTTGCCGTCGAAGGGCGGCATCAGGACCGCGGTCAGCATCGAGCGCCGCAGGTAGAGCCGGCCCAGCGAGCCGATCAGCTGCGGGTTGGCCGAGGCCAGCGGGCTGGTGAAGAGCTGCGTCGCCGTGTACGGCGTGCCGTGCGCGACGATGCGCAGCGTGCCCCCGGAGACGGGCAGGTTGGCGACCTCGAGGTCGCCGCCGGAGAGGTCGTACTGCGACAGGCGGCCGCCCGAGGCCAACAGGTTGGCGTGCGCCGCCTTCGAGGCGACCAGGAGCGCGCGACCGTCGCCCGAGAGGTCGATGTCGAAGACCGAGCCCGGCAAGAGCGCCACGCGCCAGGCGCCGTAGCCTTCGTTGCGGCGGAAGACGACCACCTCTTCCAGAGGACCGGCGGCGTCACCCCAGGTGCCCGCGGCGACGACCCGGCCGTCGGCGGAGCACTCCAGGTCGGCGGCGATGTTCTGCACCGCGATGGTGGGCGTCGGGGTCTCGTGGCGGTGCACCGGCTGGAGCGAGCCCGCCAGCAGCGAGGCCTGGATGTCGTAGACCTCGACCGCGACCCGGTCCTGGATGCCCAGGGAGTTGGACATGTTGAAGGCCGCCGCCAGGGTCGAGCCGTCGTCGGACAGGTCGACCTTGCCGCAGTAGCTGTTGCCCGGGAAGACGCGGTTCAGCACCTGGACGTAGGTGCCCGAGCTCGTGCGCTGGAACAGCCGGCAGGCCCCGGTCGCGCCGTAGCTCAGCCATTCGCCGTTGCCGCTGAGCGCGAGGGTGCCGTGCATGCTCTCGAAGGGTGTCACGCTCCAGGCGATGGCCCCGGTGTCGAGGTCGATCACCTGGATGCGCAGGTCGGAGGCCACCGCCAGCCGCGTCCCGTCGGCGGACAGGTCGATGCCGCGGAAGGTGCCGTTGGTGACGTACGAGCCCTGGCGCAACGGGGTCGCGCTGTCCGGACCGAAGACGCTCAGGTCCGCCTTGTTGATCGAGCTGTTGTGGGCCAGCGTGACGATGCGCTGGCCGTTGCGCGAGACCGCCAACGCGATCGTGGGGTTCGAGCTGGCGGGCGTGGGCAGGACCGCGCTCCAGCGCGGGTTCTCGGAACTCGATCCGAAGCGCCGCAGCACGAGCTGGTAGCTCGGCCCCGGGACGGCGAGCTGCGAGTGCAGCGTCACGTGCAGATCGCCCTCTTCCGCCGAGGCGACGTGGTGCGCGTAGGTCGACACGCTCTCCGTGCGCTGCCAGTGCGCGCCGACCGAACCGTCCGCGAAGCCGGACAAGAAGCGCGTCTTGTCGGAGCCGGGGCCGAATTGCGTGATCGCCTGCGTGCCGCGCGCGCCGAGCGACGCGACTTTCGGCAGCCAACCTTCGGTGCCGCTGTCGTGGACCCACGCCGGATCCATCACGCTCTGAGCACGCGCAAAGCTTGCCGTGGACACCATCGTGCACAGCAGCAACGAGGATCTCAGATTTTGCATCAACAATGACCTCGACCGACGGGCCGACAGGCGGGAGAGAGCGCGAGCGCTTGGCATGGTAGCCGCGCGAGCCGCCACCGCCAGGGGGATCGACGCAGCTTGTCGACAGCCAGTTCCCCGCGACTCACCACCCGTTCCATCTGTGGGCCGATTTGCCCCTAGGGGCAGGGGTGGGAGCGCAGCCTGCGGAGTTCCGCCGCGGGTGCTCGGTACCCGGGCTCAACCCCGCCGGCCCGCGTCCTTCCACCAGTCGCCCTGGACCACCTCGCGCAGTCCCTCGGCGTAGCTGCGCGGCCTCCAACCCAGCTCGTCGGTGGCGTTGGAGATGTCGTGTTCGTGGTGCAGGTTGAAGTAGGCCGAGGCGCGCCGGTCCTCGGTGACGTCGGTGAACAGGCCCTTGGCGAAGATGAACCGGTCAGCCCACTTCTTCGGGATGTTCCGGCGCTTCACGCGCCCGCCGGTGGCGGCGATGGTCAGGTCGATGAACTCGTTGTAGGGCAGCCCGGCGGGCCCGGCCAGCTCGTAGACGCAGTCGACCCCGCGGTCGAAGTGGAAGAAGCGCAGCACGGCGTCGACCACGTCCTCGACGTGCACCGGGTTGATCTTCGAGAGCCCGTCGTGGGGCACCCACAGGCTGCCGCGCTGGGCGGCGCAGCGGCGCAGCAGGGGAGCGGTGTGGCGCAGGTCGCCGCGCCCGTAGACCAGCGTCGGCCGGAAGGAAGCCCAGGGGATACCCGAGCCGCGGATCAGCTTCTCCTGCACCCGCTTCGAGTCGCGGTAATAGCTGTAGACCGGGGCGCCGATCACCGCCGAGCTGATCACCCAGATCTGGAAGTTCCGCGGCGCGCTGGCGCGCGCCTCCTCGAGCAGCGCCTCGGTGCCCTGGATGTTGACGCGCCGCATCTCCTCCTCGCCCAGATGGTCGTGCGCGCTGGCGAGGTGGACCAGCAGGTCGATGCCGCTCAGGAAGCCCGCCAGGCTGGCGCGCTGGGACAGGTCGCCGGTGTGGACCTCGACCTCCACGCCCGGCGGGCGCTCGACCAGCCCCTCGCGGCCCGGCCGGGCCAGGAGGCGCAGGTCGTGGCCCGCGCCGGCCAGGCCGCGCGCCATGTACCCGCCCAGGAAGCCCGTTCCGCCGGTGATCGCGATCTTCATGCGCTCTTCGAGCCGGAAGAGAATACAGGCGCGGAGCGGCCGACGGAACGCACAGCAGCGGACCGCGCTCAGGTCGGCCGCGGGTCACGGTCGAATTGAGGCCCACCCGTGGCGGCCGTATCCTCCTGCGCGCTCTCCACGCCCCTCCTGCCTTGAGCCCGCTCCCCGATCTAGTGGCGCGTCGCGCGCGAGTGGCGCGCCCCGCGCCCGCGCAGGCCCGCCCGTGAGCATGCTCGGCACCTTCGCGCGCCGGCACTTCGAGCCCCTGGTGCTCTCGACCCAGGTGCTGCTCGACCTCCTGGTGATCCTGGCCTCGTGCTGGCTGGGCTACCTGATCGGCGGCCAGCTCGGCAGCCTGACCGGCGAGGCCGCCCTGGCCGCCTCGCAGCGCGAGCTGTACCTGGAGGTCGCGGCCCTGATCGCCGCCGTGTGCCTGGTGACCTTCCACGCCTGCGGCCTGTACAGCCCGGTCAAGAGCCTGCTGAACATGCAGGAGTACAAGGCGATCCTGAAGGGCACGCTGATCGCTTTCCTGGTGCTGTTCGTGCTGCTGGTCTACCTGCGCAACACGCGCCAGCCGGCCGACGGGGCGCTGGGCTTCCTGACCCGACTGCACCGCTTCTTCGATCTCGACGTCAACGTCAACACCGTCTCGCGCGTCACGCTGCTCGTGACCTTCGCGCTGATCGTGGTGGCGATGACCGCCGCGCGCTTCCTGTCCTTCCGGGTGATCCAGCACCTGCACCAGAAGGGTCTGGGCAATCGCAACGTGTTGATCTACGGCGCGACCGACGCCGGCCGGCGGCTGCTGCGCAAGTTCCAGCTGGTGCCGACGCTGGGCCTCAACCTGGTCGGCTTCTGCGACGACGATCCGGCCAAGGTCGGGACGCTGGTCGGCAAGAGCCGCGTGCTGGGCACCTTCGCCGACCTGGAGACGATCGTCGGCCGCCACAAGATCAGCGAGGTGTTCATCGCCGTGCCCGAGGGGCCCGAGGAGCGCATCGTCACCCTGCTGAGCGAGATCGAGCGCCTGGGGGTCGTGTGCCACATCGTGCCGCGCCTGTGGCAGCTGATGTCCTTCGACCTGCGCGCGGTCAACGTCGACTCGATCCCGCTGTTCACCCGCGCGCGCCGGCGGCCGAGCGTGCTGCAGCGCGCCGGCAAGCGGCTGTTCGACCTGGTCGTCGCGGCGGCGGTGCTGGTCGCCACGCTGCCGCTGTTCGCCTTCGCCGCGCTCTTGATCCGGCGCGAGTCGCCCGGCCCGGTGTTCTTCGTGCAGGAGCGCGTCGGCCAGGACGGCCGGCCGTTCCGCATGCTGAAGTTCCGCACCATGCACCTGCACCTCTCGGGCGACGCGCCCACGCCGCGCTCGTCCGACGACCCGCGCATCACGCGCATCGGACGCTGGCTGCGGCGCTTCAGCCTGGACGAGCTGCCCCAGTTTCTCAACGTCTTGCGCGGCGAGATGAGCGTGGTCGGCCCGCGCCCGGAGATGCGCTTCATCGTCGCCACCTACGGGCCGCTGGAGCGCGAGCGCCTGCGCGTCAAGCCGGGCGTCACCGGCCTGTGGCAGATCTCCTACGCGCGCCAGATGGCGATCCACGAGAACATCGACTACGACCTCTATTACATCGAGCACGAGTCACTCCTGCTCGACCTGGTGATCGTGGCCTTGACGGCCTTCGCGGTCGTCAAGGGTACGGGCGCCTACTGAGGTCCGGCGCGTGAGCAGCAGCCTGCGCGTCGTGCACGTCATGGAAGCCACGATCGGCGGCACGCGCCGGCACCTGCGCGACGTGGCGCGCCTGCAGCGCGAGCAGGGCCTGGACGTGACCGTGGTCGCCGCCGCCGAGCGCGAGCCGGCGGTGCGCGCCGACCTCGAGCAGCTGGCGGCGCTGGGCGTGCGCGTGCGCGAGCTGGCGATGCGGCGCGCGATCTCGCCCTGGGAGGACGCGCGCCACCTGCGCACGCTGACGCGCTGGCTGCGCGAGCTGGCGCCCGAGGTGGTCCACACCCACTCCAGCAAGGCCGGCGTGCTCGGGCGCCTGGCCTCGCTGCACGCGCGGCGCGGCGTGCGCGTGCACACGCCGCACACCTTCGCCTTCCTGTTCGAGGCCATGTTCTCGGTCTCCAAGCGGCGCCTGTTCCGCGCGGTCGAGCGCCACCTCGCCGCGCGCACCCACGCGCTGGTCGCCGTCAGCCAGGGCGAGGCCGAGACCATGCGCGCCAGCGGCATCGTCGACCCGGCACGCGTGCGCGTGGTGCCCAACGGCATCGACCCCGCCCCCTGGCTCGCGGCTCAGCCGCTGGCGCGCGCGGCGTTCGACCTGCCCGCCGAGGCACCCTGGGCCGCGGTCGTCGGCCTGCTCAACGTCGCCAAGGGCCAGGACCTGGCGCTCGAGGCCCTGGCGCGGCCCGAGTGCGGCGCGCTGTGCCTCCTGATCGTCGGCGAGGGCGAGCAGCGGGCCGCGCTCGCCGCGCAGGCCGCCGCGCTGGGCGTCGCCGCGCGCGTGCGCTTCCTCGGCTGGCGCGAGGACGTGCCGGCGCTGCTCGCGACCTGCGACCTCCTGTTGCTGCCCTCGCGCTGGGAGGGCCTGCCCTACATCGTGCTCGAGGCCTGCGCCGCGGGCCTGCCGGTGGTCGCGACGCCGGTCGACGGCGCGCGCGAGCTGGTGGTCGAAGGGCGCACCGGGGCGCTGGCCGAGGCCGGCGAGCCGGCGGCCCTGGCGCGCGCGCTGGCGCGCGTGCTCGCGCTCGCCCCGGCCGAGCGGCGCGCGCTGGGCGCCGCCGGCCGCGCGCAGGTGCTGGCCCAGCACAGCGCCGCGCGCATGGCCGAGCGCCTGCTGGCCGTGTACCGGGAGTTCGCGTGAGGATCCTGCACCTGATCACGACGCTCGACGTCGGCGGCGCCGAGATGCACCTCCTGGCCCAGGTGCGCGGCCAGGTGGCGCGCGGCCACGCGGTGCGCGTGGTGTACCTCAAGGGCGCCGGCACGCTGCGCGCGGACTTCGAGCGCGCGGGCGCCGAGCGCATCGAGCACATCTCCCCGGCCGCGCTGCTGGTCCGCGGCCGCGGCCCGGCGCGCTGGGCGGAGCTGGTGCACTCGCACCTGCTGAAGGCCGACGCGCTGGGCGCGCTCCTGGCGCCGCTGAGCGGCCGGCCGCTGGTCTCCAGCAAGCACAACGACGAGCAGGTGCTGCGCCGGCCGAGCGTCGGCCGCGTCCACGCGCTGTGCGCGCGCGCGGCGCGGCGCACGATCGTGCTGTCGGACCACGTCGGCCGCTTCTTCGAGCAGTACGGCGGCGTGCCGCGCGCGCGCCAGCGGCGCATCTACTACGGCCTCGATCCCGCGCCCTTCCTGGCGGCCAGCGCGGAAGCCGCCGGGGGCAGCAGGGTGCGCGCCGCCGTGCGCGCCGAGTTCGGCTGGCCGGCGCAGGCGCGCCTGGCGATCTGCGTCGCGCGCTTCGCGCCGCAGAAGGCGCACGAGGACCTGCTGTCGGGCTTCGCCGCGGCGCGGGCCGAGCTCGGCGCGGGGCTCGGCGCCGGGCTGGCGCTGCTGCTGGTCGGCGACGACCCCTTCGGCGACGGGCGCCAGCGCGCCGAGCGCCACGCGCGCGCGCTGGGCCTGGAGGGCGCGGTCGTGTTCGCCGGCATCCGGCGCGACGTCGCGCGGCTCTACGCGGCCAGCGACCTGTTCGTGATGACCTCGCTGTGGGAGGGGCTCGGCCTGGTGTTCCTCGAGGCGATGGCCGCCGGCCTGCCCGTGCTGGCGACGCGCGTCTCGGCCGTGCCCGAGGTGGTGCAGGACGGTGTCACGGGGCTCCTGGTCGCCCCGCGCGCGCCGCAGGAGGTCGCCGGCGGCCTGACGCGCCTGGCGCAGGACAGCGAGCTGCGCGCCCGGCTCGGCAGCGCGGGGCGCGCGCGCGTGCTGGCCGACTTCGGCCTCGAGCGCATGATCGAGGAGACGCTGGCCGTGTACCGGGAAGTGCTTTCCGGGTGAGGCGCGCGGGCCCCGGCGCGCTGGGCTCGGGGACGCGCGCGGGGTAGGCTTCACGCGACCCCGGTGCGCTGCGCGTGCACGCGCGCCGACCAGGCTGCAGCGGCCTGCTCGAAGCGGTCGATATTCGATCCGGGGCTCCGTTGCGCGCCCGCCCGTCCCGCCGCATGCACCCGACCGCTCCCGAGCCTCGACCGGACCCGCCGCCCGCGAGCTACCGCGGCCCCGACCGGCGGCGCAGCGCGACGCCGCGCTTCTCGGGCTTCACGCTGAACGGCGGCCGGCGCCAGGGCGCGCGCCGCGTCGGCGAGGGGGAGAACACCTTCGTCGACCTCTACAGCCTGCGGCTCTTCGGCCTCCTGTTGTGGATCGCGCTGATGAACATCGCGGACAGCTTCTTCACGCTGATCCACCTGCAGAACGGCGGCACCGAGGTCAACCCGGTCGCGGCGCTCTTGCTGACCACCGGCCTGACGCCCTTCGTGGTGCTGAAGTCGACGTTGATCGGCGTGGCGCTGCTGGTGCTGTGCCTGCACAAGAACTTCGCCCTGGCGCGCCTGGGCCTGTGGGTGGCGGCGGTCGCCTACACCCTCTTGTGCCTCTACCACATCTCGCTCTTCAGCGTCTGACGCGCTGGAGTGCGCCGCTCGCGGTGCGTAGACTCGCCGGGAAGGCGCCCCGCGCCCGAACGTCCACGGCCGCATGGTCCCCGGAGCCCAAGAGCACCTCGCGCCGCGCGCGCTCGTCACGGGTGCGGCCGGCTTCATCGGCGCGGCGCTTACCGGCGAGCTCCTGGCGCGCGGCTGGCAGGTCACGGGCCTCGACGACCTCTCCGCCGGACGCCGCGAGCGCCTCGCGCCGCACGCGCGTCTGAGCTTCGTGCAGGCCGACGTGCGCGACACGCAGCGGCTGGAGGAGGTCTGGCGCGCCGCGCGACCGACGTGCGTCTTCCACCTCGCGGCCTGCGTCGGCGTGCGGCGCGTGCTGGCCGACCCGGCCGGGTCGCGCGCCGCGAACCTGCAGGGCGCGGCCAGCGTGGCGCGCGCGCTCGAGCGCGGTGCGGCCGATGCACGGGGGGCGCTCGGGCCGCCGGGGACTCCGGGGGCGCCGCCGCGCTTCTTCTTCGCCTCGACCAGCGAGGTCTACGCCGAGCGCGCCGGCCCGCTCGACGAACGGGCCGCGCTGCGCGCGCCGGCGACGACGGGCCGCTTCGCCTACGCCGACTCGAAGCGCGGCGGCGAGGAGCTCTTCGACGCCCTGGCGAGCCGCGTCGCCGGCCTCGCGCCGGTGCACCTGCGCTTTTTCAACGTGGTCGGCCCGGGCCAGGACGCGGGGGCGGGCATGGTGCTGCCGCGCTTCGTCGAGCTGGCCGCCGCCGGGCGCGCGCTTCCGGTCTACGGCGACGGCCAGCAGGTGCGCACCTTCGCCCACGTCGCCGACGTCGCCGCGGTCCTGGCGCGCCTCGCCGAGCGGCCCGAGCTCCCCGCCGGCGCGCTCAACGTCGGCGGCAGCGCGCGCGCCACGCTGCAGGAACTGGCGCAGTGCGTGCTCGCGGTCAGCGGCAGTGCGGCGGGCGTCGAGCACGTCGACCCGCGCCGCGCCGTCGATCCGGCCTTCGAGGACGTGCGCTGGCGCGAGCCGGACCTGGCGCGGCTCGCCGGCCTGATCGGCAGCGTGCCGCAGCGCGCGCTGCGCGCGATCGTCGCCGACACCTGGGCGCGCCACGCGGCCGAGCGCGCGCCGTGGAGGCCGGTGTGCGCATCGCTCGCATCCTGACGCGCCTGAACCTCGGCGGGCCCGCGCGCCAGGTGCTCGCCGGCGATCCGCGGCTGGTGGCGCGCGGACACGCGGTGCGGATCTTCACCGGCACGCCCGGACCGGGCGAAGGCGACCTGTTCGAGGCGGCGCGCGCGCGCGGCCTCGACGTGCAGCGCGTCCCCGGCCTGGGCCGCAGCGTGGCGCCGATCGCGGACGCGCGCGCGCTGCTCGCGCTGCGCGGCGCGCTGGCGGACTTCGCTCCCGACGTGGTGCACACGCACGCCTCCAAGGCCGGCGCGCTCGGCCGGCGCGCGGCGCGCAAGGTGCCGCGCGCGGCGCGCGTCCACACCTTCCACGGCCACGTGCTCGAGGGCTACTTCCCGGCCCCGGTGGCGCGCGGGCTGGCGGCGCTGGAGCGGCGCCTGGCGCGCGACTGCCAGCGCGTGGTCGCCGTCTCGCACGCCACGGCCGCCGACCTCGTGCGCCTGGGGGTCGTCGAGGACGAGGCGCGCCTGGTGGTGATCCCGCCCGGCATCGAGCTCGAGCCCTTTCTCGCCCTGCGCGGCCGACACGGCGCGTTGCGCGCCGCGATCGGCGCGGACGAGCAGGCGCTGGTGGTCGCCGTCGTCGGACGCCTGGCGGAGGTCAAACGGCCGGAGCTGGCGCTGGCGGTGTTCCAGCTGCTCGCGGCGCGCTACCCCGCCCTGCACCTGGTGTTCGTCGGCGACGGCGAGCTGCGCGGCAGCGTCGAACGCGCGCTGCGCGCCCTGCCGGCCGACCGCGCGGCGCGCGCGCACCTCCTGGGCGCCCGCGAGGACATGCCCGCCGTGCTGGCCGACGTCGACGTGGTGCTGCTGACCTCGCGCAGCGAAGGCCTGCCGGTCAGCCTGATCGAGGCCGCGGCAGCGGCCAGGCCGGTGGTGGCGACGCCGGTCGGCGGCGTGCCCGAGCTGGTCGTGCACGAGCGCACCGGCTTCCTGGGCGAGAGCGTCGACGAGCTGGCCTTCGGCCTGGCGCAGCTGCTCGATTCCGCGGCGCTGCGCGCCGGCCACGGCCACCGCGCGCGGCTGCGCGTCGTCGCGCGCCACGGCGCCGAGGCGCTGGCCGAGCGCCTCGAGGCGCTCTACAAGGTGGTCGTCGAGGAACGCGCGTGCGCCTCCTGATGGTCTCGGGCGACCGCCAGGTCGCGATCGGCGAACAGGGGCCGTTCCACGTCCTGCAGCGCGAGTTCTCGCGCTGGTTCGAGCGCATCGACGTGCTCTGCCCGCGGCCCGACCGGCCGGTGACCGTCACGACGATCTTCGAGCGCGTGCACTTCCACCCCGCACCCGTCGGCCGCGGCGGCATGCGGCGCTGGATCGCGGCGCGCGGCACCGAACTGGTGCGCGAGCACGGCCACGCGCTGATCGTCAGCCACGACTACGGCCGCTTCTACAACGGGATCGGCAGCGCGCGCATCGCGGCGAACACGGGCGTTCCGTACCTCTCGGAGATCCACCACGTCCCCGGCCACCCGGTCGCGGCCGACCTGCGCGAGCGCCTGGAGAAACTGCTGACGCGCGCCTACGTGCGCTGGGCGCGCTCGCGCGCCGTCGCCTTCCGCGTGGTCAACCAGGTCGAGATGCCGGCGCTGCTCCAGAGCTGGGGGGTTCCGGCCGAGAAGCTCCTGGTGCTGCCTTCGCTGTACATCGACCTGGAGGTCTTCCACCCGCGCGGCCGGCCGGCGGCGCCGCGCTACGACGTCGTGTTCGTCGGGCGCATGGTGGCCAACAAGCGCGTCGAGACGCTGCTCGATGCGCTGGCGCTGCTGCGCGCGCGCGGGATCGGCGCGCGCGCGCTGCTGGTCGGCAAGGGCCCGCGCCTGGCGGCCGTGCGCGCGCGCGCAGCGGCGCTGGGGCTCGCGCCGCAGGTCGAGTTCATCGAGTGGGTGTCGGCGCCGCGCGAGCTGGCCGAGCTCTACCGCGCCAGCCGCGTGTGCGTGTGCGCCTCGACCTGCGAGGGCGGCCCGCGTTTCACGGTCGAGGCCCTGGCCTGCGGCACGCCGGTGGTCAGCACGCCGGTGGGCGTGATGGGCGAGCTCCTGGCCTCCGGCGAGCGCGGACGCCTGTGCGGCTTCGGCGCCGGCGCGCTGGCCGAGACCCTGGCCGCGGTGCTGGCCGACGAGCCGGCGCGCGCCGCGATGGGGGAGCGCGGTGCGCTCGAAGCGCGCCGCTTCGAGGCCGCGCGCACGATCCAGGGCTACGCCGCCGGGGTGCACCGCCTGGTCGGCCGCGAGCTCCCGGCCCCGCTGCCGGAGCGCGCGCGATGAGGCTCCTGTTCCTGACCCAGGTGCTCGACCGCCAGGACGCGATCCTGGGCTTCGTGCCGCGCTGGATCGAGGGCCTGGCGCGGCGCTGCGAGCGCGTGCGCGTCGTCGCGCTGGAGACCGGCGACCTCGCCGGCCTGCCGGCCAACGTCGACGTGCGCGTGATCGGCCGGCGCGGGGCGCTGCTGCGCTGGTGGCGCTACCAGTCCTGCCTGCGCGAGGCGCTCGGCCGCGACGGCTTCGACGCCGTGCTGGCGCACATGGTGCCGCGCTATGCACTTCTTTCCGCCGGCCCCGCGCGGCGCCACGGCGCGCGCCTGTACCTGTGGTACACGCACGCCGGGGTCGACCGCCGGCTGGAGCGCGCGCTGGCGCAGGTCGAAAAAGTCTTTACCGCCAGTCCGGAGTCGCTGCGTGTCGATACTCCGCGACGAGTGGTCACGGGTCATGGCATCGACCTCGACCACTTCAGAACCGGGGGGACGGCTCCCGTGCGACCGGCGCGCATCTTGTCGGTCGGGCGGCTGACGCCTGCCAAGGATCCGTTGACGATCCTGGAGGCGCTGGCGCTCCTGCGCGCGCGCGGCCACGAGCTGGCCCTCGACCTGGTCGGAGGGGAGAGAACCGTGCAGGATCGTCCGTACCGTGAACAGCTCGACCGGCGGCTGCGCCAGCTCGAGCTCGTGCCTTTCGTGAACCTGGCGGGCGAGGTCCCGTACCGCGCGCTGCCGCCCTGGTACGAGCGCGCGTCGGTGGTGGTCAACGCCAGCTCGACCGGCAGCCTCGACAAGGTGCTGCTGGAGGCGATGGCGATGCAGCGGCCGGTGCTGTCCTGCAGCGACGCGGCGCCGGCGGTGTTCGCCGGGCTGGGCGAGCGCGGCCGGAGCCTCGTCTTCCGGCGCGGCGACGCCGAGCAGCTGGCGCAGCGCATCGAAGAACTGCTGCAGCTCGAAGCCGGTGCGCTGGACGCGCTGGGCCGCGACCTGCGGGCGCTGGCCGCGCGCGACCACGAGGTCGAGGCGCTGTGCGCGCGCCTGGTGCGCGAGATGGAGGCGGGGCAATGACCGTCCTCAGCGTGCTGATCCCGTCCTGGAACACGCGCGAGCTGCTGCGCGCGGCGCTCGAGTCGTTGATGACGACGCTGCCGCCCTGTTCCGAGGTGATCGTGATCGACAACGCCAGCCGCGACGGCTCGGCGCGCATGGTGCACGAACAGTTCCCCTGGGTGCGGCTGGTCAAGAACCAGAAGAACCTGGGCTTCTCGCGCGCCTGCAACCAGGGCGTCGAGCTGGCGCGCGGCGCCTACGTGCTGTTCCTGAACGCCGACACCTTCGTGCCCGGCGACGCGATCAAGCGCCTGCTCGCCTACCTGGAGGAGAACCCGCGCTACGGTGCGGCCGCGCCGCGCCTGCTGAACACCGACGGCTCGACGCAGCGCGCGCACATGCGCCTGCCGAACCTGTGGACGGCCTTGTTCTTCGGCACGCCGCTCGAGCGCTTCCTGCCCGAGAACCTCGAGGTGCGGCGCTACTTCGCCCGCGACTACGACTACGAGCGCGACGGCGACGTCGAGCAGCCGCCGGCGGCCTGCTTCCTGATGCGGCGCAAGGCGCTGAAGACGCTGCGGCCGATGGACGAGACGCTGTGGCTGTTCTTCAGCGACGTCGACCTGTGCCAGCGCCTGCGCGCGCGCGGCTGGCGCATCCGCTACCTGGCCGACGCCCACGTCGTGCACCACGGCGGCATGAGCACGCGCCAGTACCCGGACTTCGTGCCCGAGTGGCACCGCAACCGGCTCTCCTACTACAAGAAGCACTGGGGCCGCGCCGGCGGCTGGTGGCTCAAGGCCTGCGTCGGCTGGACCTTCGCCGACCACTGCGTGCGCGAGTTCTGGCGCCGCGCCCACGGAGCGGTCGAGGAGCCGCTGGCGCCCCTGTGGGCGGACTTCGCGCTCTTCCTGCGGCGCTGAGCCGCGCGGCGCGCGCTTGTCGCGCCCGGGACGCCGCTCCAAGATGACGCGCCCCTGCATGGCGACCGAACCCACGCCGCGCGTCCGCGAAGCGCTCGTCGCGCCCCTGCGGCGCGCCTTCGGCTGGCACGCGGGCCTGCGCGGCGGCGACGGGCGCATCGTCTGCCCCTGGCACGGCGTCGAGCACACCGGTTCCAACGCGGGCCTGGTGGTCACGGCGCTGGAGCTGTTGCGCCACGATCCGCAGGCCGACGGCGAGGCGCTGCGCCGCACGGCGCGCAGCGAGGCCGCGCGCCTGGTCGCCAACCTGGTGCGCGAGGGCGACAGCCCCTGCCACACCTTCCGGCCCGGCCGCCACGATCCGTTCAACGCCTCGAACGGCATCATCGACGGCGGCGCCTGCGCCGACGCGCTGGCCGAGCTGGTGCAGGTGCTCGGACCCGAGCTGCCGGCCGCCGAGCGCGAGGCCGCGCGCCAGGCGGCGCTCCTGCACGCGCGCACCTACCTGCGCTACGCGGTGCTCGACAAGGGCGTGCCCGCGCAGCGCGCCTGGGGGCTGACCGGGCTGGCGCAGGCCTGTCGCCTGGAGCGCGACGCGGAGCTCGAGCGCGCCGCGCTCGAAGCGCTGGCCGTGCTCGGGCGCGTGCAGCACGCCGACGGCAGCGTGCCCTACCACCCGCTGGAGTGGGGGGCGGAGCACCCCGGCGCCGCCGACGTGTCCTCCTTCTATCAATCGCGGGTCAGCGCCTTCACGGCCTTCGCCCAGGAGCGCCTGGGCCTCACCGACGCCGGGCCGACGCTGCCGCGCGCGCTCGAGTTCCTGGCGGCGCTGCAGGGGCCCGACGGCCTCAAGTGCGGGCTGGTCGAGGCCAAGCCCTGGTACTGGTCGGCGCACTACGAGGTCGCCTCGCACCCCTTCGACGTCTACGCCTTCGCCGCCGGCGCGCGCCGCACGGGCGTGGCGCAGCACGCCCAGCGCGCGCGGCTCGCCTACGACGCCTGGAGCGCGCACCTCGCCGACGACGGCCGACCGCGCGATCACCTGGTCGCCGGCCTGGAACGGCCGAGCTACCAGTGTCCGGTCTTCTGGGCCGGACACGCGGCCTGGATCGCGCGCGCGTTGCCCGAGCTGGAGCGCGCCGCGGCGGCGTCCGCGCCGCCGGAGTCGCCGGCGCCGCGGATCGCCTGGTTCCCCGACGCGCAGCTGGCGCGGCTCGACGACGGCTGCGTCGCGGCCTGGGTGCGCGGCGCGCGCCCGCCGTTCAACGTCAACCACGGCAGCCCGCGCTCGGGCCTCTTGCGCGTGCACGCGCGCGCGCGCGCCGCGGACGTCCTGGCGCACGAGCATCCGCGCATCGCCGGCCCGGGCGAGTGGACGGCGCGCGCGGGCGGCTGGTCGCCGGCGCGCGGCTGGCGCAACGGCGCCTCGGAGCTGCGCTTCGCGCTGTGGATCGCGCGCGTCCACGCGCGCGCGGGACACGCCAGCTGGGCGCTGGCCGAGCCCTGGCGCACGCTGCGGCGCGGCGTGCTGTCGGTCGGCAGCCCGGAGCTGGCCAGCTGCTGGGCGCGCGAGGCGCGCGCGACGCTCGCGCCGCGCTCGATCGAGCTGCGCACGGCGCTGGCGCACCGCGACGGCCGCGCGCAGCCCGGGGCCGAGCTGACGCGCCGCTTCGAGGTCGACGGGCGCGGCCTGCGGGTCGACGAGACGCTCGCCGCCGGCTGCGCGGCCGAGTACGCCGTGCCCGCGGAGGCGCGGGAGGTCGAACGCGGGCCCGGTTCCGTACGCTATCGGTTGGCCTGAGGCATCGGGCACCGTAGGCTCCGCCCCCCCTTCGCGATGAACCCCACGCACGGACGACCCGCGGGCCTCTTCGCCAGCCTGCGCGCCGGGATCTCGGCCGGAGCCCTGGCGGGGCTGGTGATCGGCCTGGGCGACGGGGTGACGGCCGCGCTGCTGACGCGCGCCACGCTGGGCGTCGGCGGAGCGCTCGGCTGCCTGGCGGCGGCGGTGCTGCAGTACGGGCTGCTGTTCGCCGCGGCGACGGCGGTCGTGGCGCTGGTCGCGCACCCCGTGCTGCGGCGCCGGGAGCTGGGCCCGCGCTACCGGATCCTGCTGACGCTGGCGCTGGGGGCCGGGCTCTTCGCGCCGCTCTACTGGTGGACGCGGCCGTGGGTCTTCTACGGCGCGCCGGCGACCTCGCCGCAGCGTCTGGGTGCCGCGCTGGTGTTCGCGCTGGTCGCGCTGGCGCTCGGCGCGCTCCTGGCGCGCGTGCTGACGCGCCAGCCGATGCGCGTGCAGTGGGGGCTGGCCGCCTGCATCGGCTGCGCCTGGCTCGGCGGGGGCCTGTACCTCGCCGCGCAGCAGACGGTCGGCAGCGAGCGCGGCCGGCTCAACGAGCGCAACCGCGACCTGCCCAACGTGCTGCTCGTGGTGGTCGACGCGCTGCGCCAGGACACGCTCGGCTGCTACGGCCACCCGCGCGTCCAGTCGCCGCACATCGACGCGCTGGCCAAGGAAGGCGTGCTGTTCGAGAACTTCTTCGTCGACGCGCCCTTCACCTGGACGAGCTTCGGCTCGCTGCTGACCGGCAAGTACCCGCGGCGCCACGGGCTGATGAAGATGAAGCCCGGCGTCGTCATGGAGCCGACGACCACGCTGCCGGCCTGGCTCGACCACGCGCGGCGCAAGGACGGCCTCGCGCTGCAGCGCGGCGACGTCGCCAAGGCCAGCTTCCACACCGGCACGCTGCAGGAGCGCTCGGGGCTCTTGCGCGGCTTCGACCTGGTCTTCGAGGAGACCGCCGGGCACGACCTGGCGGACCTCGACAGCGCCTGGAGCCAGTTCCGCAGCGAGCTGCTGCTGTGGGTCTTCGTCAACCGCTTCCAGAAGCGCTTCGACTCGGGCCTCGTGGCGAGCGAGGCCGGGAAGTGGCTGGACCAGGTGGCCGACCGGCGCTTCTTCGCGATGGTGCACCTGTACTCGACACACACGCCCTACGACCCGCCCGCGGAGTTCAAGGCGCTGTACCGCGATCCGGCCTACAGCGGTCCGATCGTCAACTTCTACGCCGAGCACCGGCGCATGATCGAGGAGGGCAAGTACACGCCCACACCCGGCGACATCGAGCAGGTGCGCAACCTCTACTACGGCGGCGTCAGCCAGGCCGACGCGCTGATCGGCAAGCTGCTCGACACGCTGCGCGCGCGCGGCGTGCTCGACCAGACACTGGTGATCGTCACCTCCGACCACGGCGAGTCGCTGGGCGAGGACGGCCTGTGGGAGCACAACCACCACGTGCGCCGCGAGCTGCGCGTGCCGCTGCTGCTGCGCCTGCCCGCGAAGCTGCCGGCGGGCCGGCGTGTCGCGGCGCTGACCGACCAGATCGACGTGTTCCCGACCGTCTGCGACCTGCTGGGGCTCGAGCTGCCGCCGCAGGACAGCGTGCGCGAGCAGATCGACGGGCAGAGCCTGCTCGCGCACCTCGGCCCGGCACCGGGCACGCCGCGCGAGCACGTCTTCGCCGAGAACGGCACGGCGGTGACGATCCAGACGCTGGGTGCGCGCCTGACCGTGCCGCGCGCGATCCTCGAGGGGGCGACGCCCGAGGCGGCGCGGCGCGAGTTCGAGGAGGACCTGCGGCGCCCCGATCCGGAGTCGAGCTACGTCGAGTACGCGGGCCAGGGGCTCGAAGAGCAGGACCGCATCCGCGAGCGCGTCGAGGCGGCGCGGGAGCTGTTCCTGGCGCTCGACGCCTGGAGCCGACGCATGCCGATCCCGGTCTCGAGCGTCGTGCGTTCGCACCGCGACGAGGACGATCTGCGCACCCACGACAACCTGGGCTACGACGAGGGCCGGCCGCCGCCCCGCAAGGAGCCCGGGAAACCCGAGGGCCAGGGCAAGCCGTGAGCGAGCGCGACGCCCTCGTCCTGGTCGCCAACGCGCGCATCCCGTCGCAGCGCGCGCAGTCGCTGCAGGTGGTGCAGATGGCGGCCGCCTTCCAGCGCGCGGGCCTGGCGACGACGCTGCTGCACGCCCTGCGGCGCACGGTCGCGGAGCTGCCGCCCGACTCCGACGTGTGGCGCTACTACGGCGTCGCGCACGGCGCCACGCCGCGCCTGGGCGCGGTCTCGTGCGTCGACTGGATCGACCGCGTGCCGCGCGTCTTGCAGTACGTGCCGGCGCGCGTGCAGGAGGAGACCTTCGCGCGCAACGCCGCGCGCACGATCCTGGCCGAGCACGCCGGGGCGCTGGTGCTGTCGCGCGAGGTCGAGACCGCCTGGCTGCTGCTCAAGAAGAAGCGCGCCGGCGTGTTCCTCGAGCTGCACCGCGTGCCGGGCGGCCGCCTGCGCCGCCGTGCGCTGCTGGCCGCGGCGCGTCAGGTCGCCGGCCTGGTCGCGATCTCCGGCGGCGTGCGCGACGACCTCCTGGCGCTGGGCGTGCCGGCGGCCTCGATCGTGGTCGAGCACGACGGCTTCGAGCGCGCGCGCTTCGAGCCGCGGCCGGAGCGCGCCGCCGCGCGCGCCGAGCTCGGCCTGCCGGCCGGCGTGCCGCTGGTGGTCTACACCGGCGGCCTCCTGGAGTGGAAGGGCGCCGAGCTGGTGATCGAGGCCGCGCGGCGCCTGCCCGACGCCTACTTCGTGATCGCCGGCGGCATGGACGCCGATGTCAAGCGCCTGCGCCAGAAGGCCGGGGGACTGGCGAACCTGCGCATCGAGGGCTTCCAGCCGCCCGAGCGCGTGCCGCTCTACCTGGCGGCCGGCGACGTCGGCCTGGTGCCCAACCGCTCGAAGCCGCCGATCAGCTCGCGCTACACCTCGCCGCTGAAACTCTTCGAAGCGATGGCCGCGGGCCTGCCGCTGGTCGCCAGCGACCTGCCGAGCCTGCGCGAGCTCCTGACGCACGACGTCGACGCCTGGCTCGTCCCCAGCGACGACGCCGCGGCGCTGGCGACCGGGATCCAGACGCTGCTCGACGACGCCCCGCGCCGCGCACGCCTGGCGCGCGCCTTCGCCGCGCGCGCCGCGCAGCACGACTGGAACGGCCGCGCCGAGCGACTGGCCGCCTGGATGCGCGCGCGCACCGGCTGACCCCGCGGTACGGTGCCTGGCACCGTACCGCGGAGGCTAGGCCAGGAGCGGCGTCAGCACGTTGCCGGCGACGTCCGTCAGGCGGAAGTCGCGGCCCTGGTAGCGCGTGACCAGCTGGCGGTGGTCGAGGCCCAGCGCGTGCAGCACCGTCGCCTGCAGGTCGTGGACGTGCACCGGGTCCTTGACCACGTCCCAGCCCCATTCGTCGGTCTCGCCGTAGGCCAGGCCGCCGCGGAAGCCGCCGCCGGCGAGCAGCAGGCCGCCGCTCAACTGCTGGTGGTCGCGGCCGTAGCTGGCGAAGGACATCGGGCCCTCGCAGTAACTGGTGCGGCCGAACTCGCCGCAGAAGATTACCAGCGTGTCCTCGAGCAGGTGGCGCTCCTTGAGGTCGCGCAGGAGGGCGGCGATCGGCTTGTCCGCCAGCTGCATCTTCTCCTTGAGCGCGACCGGGATGTTGTAGTGGTGGTCCCAGCCGCCATCCATCAATTGAATGAAGCGCACGCCGCGCTCGGCCAGCCGGCGCGCCAGCAGGCAGTTGTTGGCGAAGGACTCCTTGCCCGGCGTCGCGCCGTACTGCTCGAGCACGTCGGCCGGCTCCTTCGACAGGTCGGTCAGCTCGGGCACGCTGGTCTGCATACGCGCGGCGAGCTCGTAGGACTCGATGCGCGTCGCGACCTCGGGATCGCCCGCGCGCTCGCCTTCGAGGCGGTTGAGCGCGCCGAGCTTGGCCAGGACGCTCTTGCGCGCCGGGTCCGTGACGCCCTTGGGGTTCTGCACGAAGTACACCGGCTCGCTGCCGCCGCGGAAGGTGCAACCCTGGTGGCGGCCGGGCAGGTAGCCGTTGTGCCACATGCGCGGGTGCGGCGGCGAACCGCCGTCGCGGTGGCCCGAGAGCATCACCACGAACTCGGGCAGGTCCTGGTTCTCGCTGCCCAGCGCGTAGCTGATCCACGAGCCCCACGAGGGCCGGCCGAGCTGCAGCGAGCCGCTGAACAGGATCGACATCGCCGCCTCGTGCAGCACGTGGTCGGTCTGCATCGAGCGCACCACGCACAGGTCGTCGGCGAAGGCACCCATCTCGCGGAACAGCTCGGAGAGGCGCAGCCCGCTCTTCCCGAAGGACTTGAAGGGGAAGGCCGAGCCGACCACCGGCAAGGCACCCTGCTTCTCGGTCACGCCCGAGATGCGCTGGCCGCGGCGGATCGAGTCGGGCAGCTCCTCGCCGCGCCGCTGGTTCAACAGCGGCTTCTCGTCGAAGAGCTCGAGCTGCGACAGGCCGCCGGCGGCGAAGATCAGGATCACGCGTTGCGCCGTGGCGCGCGGCAGCTGGTACGCCGCGCGCGGGGCCGCCGGCGCCCCCGGGGCCCCCGGCGCCGCGGGCGCGGGTGCGTCGCGCAGCGGCTCGCCGTTGAGCCCCGTCGGCGTCTGGGCCGCGCCGCGGCGCGTCATGCAGGCCAGCGCGATCGAGCCCAGGCTGAGCACGCTGGTGCCCAGGAAGGCGCGGCGCGCGAGCTCGTCGGCGCTCAGGAAGGGTCGTCGGGTGTCCATGGTGGGCGGGGGTCCTGGCTCAGCCGCGGTGCAGCGTGGCGTCGAGGTTGAGCAGCGCCGAGGCGACGCCGGTCCAGGCCGCGGCCTCGCGCACGTCCAACTCGGGATCGAGGCGCGCGTCGCCGACCTCGAGCAGCTTGCGCGCGGCCTCCAGGTCGGCCTGGTAGTGCTGGCGCTGCTCGGCGAGCAGCTCGAGCAGCAGCTGCGCCTCCTGCTCCGTCGGCGCGCGCGAGGTGCACAGCCGGAAGCCGTAGCGCAGGCGCAGCGCGTCCTGCTCGGCGGGCTGCGGATCGCGCGCGCGGCCGAGCGCCTGGCGCTCCTTGAGCAGCCGCTGGGCGAACATCTTGGCGCACTCGACGAAGACCGGGTCGTTGAGCAGCGTCAGCGCCTGCAGCGGCGTGGTCGTCGTCGCGCGCGAGACCGTGCAGGCGTCGCGCTTGGCGGCGTCGAAGTTGAGCAGCGATGGATAGGGCGCGCCGCGCTTCCAGTACACGTACAGGCTGCGCCGGTACTGGCGCTCGTCCTTGTGGCGCTGGTAGCTGCTGGCCGTGTTGCCTTCGACGGTCTTCCAGGCGTTCTTCGGCTGGCGCGGCTTGACGCTCTCGCCGCCCTGCTTCTCGACCAGCAGGCCGGCGACCGCCAGCGCCTGGTCGCGCACCATCTCGGCGCTCAGGCGCAGCCGCGGCCCGCGCGCCAGGAGCCGGTTCTCGGGGTCCCGCTCGAGCGCCGCCGGCGTCAGCGTCGCGTCCTGGCGGTAGGTGGCGCTGAGCACGATGCGCTTGTGCAGCGCCTTGAGGTCCCAGCCGCTCTCGACCAGCGTCAGCGCCAGGTGGTCGAGCAGCTCGGGGTGCGTCGGGGGCTCGGAGCGCACGCCGAAATCCTCGGCCGTGCGCACGAGACCGAGGCCGAAGTACTGCTGCCAGATGCGGTTGACCAGCACGCGCGCCGTCAGCGGATGGCGGCCCGAGACCAGCCAGCGCGCCAGGCCCAGGCGGTTCTTGGGCAGCGCGGCGTCCAGCGGCGGCAGCACCGCCGGCGTGCCGGGCCCGATGTCCGCGCCGCGGTTCTTGTACAGGCCGCGGCCGAAGACGTAGGCCTGGCGCGGCTGCTCGAGCTCCTCCATCACCATCGTCTGCGGCACGCGGCGCTCGAGTTCGCGCTGCTCCTCTTCGAGCGCGCGCAGCTCGGCCGCCAGCACGCGTCCGACGGGATCGATCACCGTGCGGTAGTGCTCGCGCAGCACCTTGCGGCGGCGCTCGGCGGGCGTCAGCGGGTTGACCTCCTCGGCCGACTTCAGCGGCGCGGAGAGCTCGCCGACCAGGCTGACCTTCGGCTCCGTCGGGGCCGGCGCGGCCTGCGCGCCCGGCGTGGCGGGAGCAGCGGGCGCCCCCGTTGCGGCGGGGCGCGCGGACGCGACGTGCGGGCCGGTCTGGCCGCCGGTCGCAGGCGCGGGAGCGGCCGCCGTGTCCGCGGCGAGACTCGGCGTCGGGTTCGCGCGCTCGAGCGCCTCGCGCCGCAGCGCCGTCGCGACCTCGTGCGTCAAGACGTCGTCGCCCTCCGCCGTCAGGCGGAAGGTGAACGAGCCCCCGTCGCCGCCCTGGCGCGGGCCGGGTTTCTTCTCTTCGGCGCCGCCACCTGGGCCGCGCGCTTCGTCGCGCGGCTCGCCGGCGAAGACCAGCTTGAGCACCAGCTCGTTCTCGCCCTGGCGCAGGCCGATGCGGAAGCGCTTCTCGGTCTTGCTGCGCGACTCGCCGAACATCGCGGCGAAGTCGAACTCGTCCTTCTCGGGCTCGGCGGGCTCTTCGTCGTCGTCCGGCTTGGCCTCGTCTTTCTTGGCCTCGTCTTTCTTGCCTGGCTCACCGGGCTTCTTCGCCGCCGCCAGCGCGGGTTCGGGGGCCACGGCGTGCACCGGCTCGCCGTTGAGCCACAGCTTGAAGCCCGCCGGGCCGTCGACGGCCAGTTCGGCGGTGCGCGCGCGCGTCGAGTGCACCTTGCGCGTCACGTACCACGCGGCGTTCGCGCCCTTGAGCCGCGCCGGGGCGCCGTCGCGCCACAGGCGCTCCTCGTTCCAGGTCAGCTTCTCGGGCGGCGCGGGCTGCTCCGCGTCCTTGCCCGCCGGCTTCTCGGCCGCCTTCTCGACCGGCTTCGCCGCGGGCTTGTCGGCCGGCTTGTCGTCGGCCGGCGCCGCTTCGGCCTTGGCGACGAGCTCGGGCGGCGCCGGCGGCCCGACGAACTCGGCCGGCCCGGGTTTCTCGGCCGGCGGCTTGGCCGCGCTGCCTGGCGCGGCCTTGGCGTAGCTCTGCTTCAAGTCGAGCGGCCGCTCGCCGAGGTCCTTCTCGATCGCGAACGCGGTCGTGTACGCCGCCAGCGCGTCCTCGGCGGGGAAGGGACCGAGCGCGCTCCAGAGCTTCGTCTGCGCCGGCATCAACCACTCGCGCACGCGCGGATCGTCGGTGACGCTCAGGCGCAGGCGGCCGATCAGGCTCTTGAACTTCGCGCTCGACGTGTGGTGCAGCGCCAGGCGCAGCACGGACGACTCGTTGGTCTCGAGCACCGCCAGCGGCACGAGGACCGCCTCGTGCGGCCGCTTGCGCTCGTCGTCGACGATGCTCCAGCCGCGCCCGAAGCCGCGCCCCTTGCCCTCGCCCCCGACCGGCTCGACGACGATCGCCGACTCGATCGAGCCCGGGAACATGTCGTAGCTGGCCGGGTCCTCCTTGACCTTCTGGTTGAGGTCCGCCTGCGCCGTCGAGAGGTAGACCAGCGGCGGGTCCTCGCTGTCCGAGAAGGTCGAGTTGCGCAGCTCGAGCGCGGTCAGGATGAAGCGGCCGTCCGAGGCGCGGCCGAGGCCCTGCTCGGGCGCGCTCGGATCGGGCAGCACCTCGATGCGCAGCGCGGCGATCTTGCGCTGGCCCGGTTGCAGCAGGAAGTCGTAGGTGTCCTTCACCGCCGCCGTGCCGGTCGAGAGGATCGAGCCGTCCTCGAGCTGCTTCAGCTGCGTGCCGTTGCGCGCCAGCATGCCGGCCGGCGTCACGGTGGTCCACGCGATCGGCTCGCCCAGGCGCTCGAGCGCGCGCGCCTCCCAGGCGCTCTGCGCCGCGTCGCTGAGCGGGTCCTCCTTCTCGAGGCGCGCTTTCAGTCCATCGATGCGCGCCTTCAAGTCCGCCAGGCGCGGCGCCTGGTCGGGGTTGGGCACCGCGATCGAGGGCCGCGGGTTCTTGTAGTCGGAGTCGCGCTCCTTGATGTTGTTGAAGAAGGCGTAGAAGCCGTAGTAGTCGCGCTGGCTGAGCGGGTCGTACTTGTGGTCGTGGCACTGGACGCAGGCCAGCGTCAGGCCCATGAACGCGGTCGAGGTCGTGTTGACGCGGTCGATCACGTAGGCCGAGCGGTACTCGTCCTCCTCCTCGCCGGCCTCGCTGTTGGTCGGGTGGTTGCGGTTGAAGCCGGTCGCGACCTTCTGGTCCAGCGTGGCATTCGGCAGCAGATCGCCGGCCAGCTGCTCGATCGTGAACTGGTCGAAGGGCAGGTTGCGGTTGAAGGCGCCGATCACCCACTCGCGCCACTTCCAGATCTGGCGCGGCGTGTCGTTCTGGTAGCCGTTGGTGTCGGCGTAGCGCGCGAGGTCGAGCCACTCCTGCGCCTGGCGCTCGCCGTAGCGCGGCGAGGCCAGCAGCCGGTCGACCTGCCGCGCGTGGGCGTCGTCGCGCGCGTCGGCCAGGAACTCGTCGAGCTCGGCCGGCGTCGGCGGCAGGCCGGTCAGATCGAGGCTGGCGCGCCGCAGCCAGGCCTCGCGGCCGGCCTCGGGCCGCGGCGCGAGGCCCTGCTGCTCGAGCCGCGCGCGCACGAAGGCGTCGAGCGGATCGCGCACCCAGGCCGCGTCGCGCACGCTGGGGAGCGGCGGCGCGACCGGCGGCACGAAGGCCCAGTGGTCCTCCCACGCCGCACCCTGGCGGATCCAGCGCTCGATCGTCGCGCGCTCGGCGGCGCTCGGCTGCTTGGCCTCCTCCGCCGGCGGCATGCGCAGCTCGACGTCGGCGTGCGACAGGCGCTGCCAGACCAGCGAGCGCGCCGGATCGCCGGGCGCGATCACCTGCTTCGAGCCGCGCGCCGCGAAGGCGCCCTCGCGCAGGTCGAGCCGCAGGTCCTCCGCGCGCGCCGCCTCGTCGGGCCCGTGGCACTTGAAGCAGTACTGCGCCAGCAGCGGCCGCACCTCGCGCAGGTAGCTGACGGAGGCCTCGTCGCCGACACCCGCGGGAGCTGCACTCCCCGACGCGCCGACGAGGCCGCACAGGACTGCGAGCCAGGCTCGTCCGACGGGGAACCGCATCACGACGCCTCGGAGGGGGGGGAACTGGAGAGACCGGAGCGTGTCGATCCTAGCTCGCTATCCTGCGCGTCGCATGTTCCAACCCCTCGCGCTCCTGCTCGCCCTCGCCTCGCTCGCCCAGGATCCCGCGCCCCCGGCGCCCGGGGGCCCGCCGGGGACGCCGGGGGCGCCGGGGACACCGGGAACCGAGGCCAAGCCGACCGGCGGCGGGCGCCGCGAGCGGCCCGAGTGGAAGGCCTCGCTCAGCCTGCCCGCGGACCTGTGGGTCGACGCCACGGCCGCGACGATCGGCGAGACGGGCGACTGGACCAACAAGGTCGAGATCGCCGACCTCGACGCCGACGGCCGGCCCGATCTCCTGTTCGCCAACGGCGGCGACTACGACACGCCCGGGACGCCGGTCGCGAGCCGCGTGTTCCTGAACCGCGGGCCCGGGAAGCGCTTCGAGGACGGCACGCAGCTCGTCTTCGGCGCCGCGACCTTCCTGGCGCGCGTGATCAAGGTGCGCGACGTCGACGGCGACGGCCGGGCGGACGTCTTCGTCGGCACGACCTTCGACACCCAGAGCCGGCTCTTCGTCGGCACGGCGGAGGGCCGCTTCCGCGACGCGACGCAGGAGCGCCTGCCGGCGCTCGTCGGCAACGTCGGCGATGCCGAGTTCGGCGACGCGGACGGCGACGGCGACCTCGATCTCGCGCTGGTCGAGTGGGGCGCGGGTTCGCCGATGAAGAACGAGGGCGGACGCACGCGCCTGTGGCTCAACGACGGCGCGGGGAAGTTCACGGACGCGACCGGCGAGCGCATGCCGGACGTCCGGGTGCGCTTCAGCTGGGAGCTCGAGTGGCTCGACGTCGACGACGACCTCGACCTCGATCTGCTGGTGTCGTCCAAGCGCTCGGCGGGCTCGTTCCTGTTCGCCAACTCGGGCGACGGGCATTTCAGCGACGTGTCCGCCGCGCGCCTGCCGCAGTTCAAGAACAACTACGAGTTCGAGCCGCTGGACCTCGACGGCGACGGCCGGCTCGACCTGGTGACGATCAACGACGGACCGCGCTTCACCGAGCACCTCTTCCGCGCGGACGGGAAGGGCGGCTTCGAGGATGCGACCGAGCGCTGGTGGCCGGCGGCGGACAACCCGAGCTTCGACGACAACATGGTCTGCGGGCTCGATTTCGACTCCGACGGCGACGTCGACTTCCTGATCGGCTCGCTCGACGGGCCGGATCGGCTGCTGGTCAACGACGGGAAGGGCCGGCTCGCCGCCGGCGCGCCGGTCTTCGCCGGCGACCCGACGCGCGGCACGCTCGGCATCGCGCTGGCCGACCTCGACGGCGACGGCCGGCTCGACGTCGTGCACGCGCAGGGCGAGAACCCCAAGGCCATCGGCGAGAAGGTCTTCCTCGGCAAGGCGCTCGCGCCCGACCGGGCCGCGCCGACGATCGGCGCGCCGCGCGTCCTGGGCGTTGCGGCGGCCGGGAAGCCGCTGACGGTCTGCGTGCGCGTCCACGACCGCAAGACGCCCGCCGCGGCGCACGATCTCAGGGTCGTCACGCTGCACTGGAAGCAGGGCGAGAGGTCGGGCGAGCTGGCGCTGCGCTGGTACGGCGAGCACCTGTGGCGCGCGACGCTCCCGGGACCGGCCGCGGGCGCCTTGACGCTGCGCGTCGCGGCGAGCGATGCGGCGGGCAACGCCGCGCAGGGTCCCGAGCTGGCGCTCGAGTTGCGCTGATCCCGCGCCTCAGAGCCAGTGGTTCGGGTACTTGCGGTGGTACACGACGTTGTTCGTGAACAGCGCCGTCGCCAGCAGGATCAGCGCGCCGGCGAGCACCGGCAGCACGATGAACGACGGGCCGACCGCGCCCTGCACGCCGATCAGCGCCGTGCCGCCGCCGGGCGGGTGCGTGGTGTGGGTCAGGTTCATCAGCAGCAGCGAGAGGCCGACCGCCAGCCCCAGGGTCAGCGGGCTGGTGCCGAAGAGCGCCACGACGACCACCGCCACGCTCGCGCACAACACGTGCCCGCCGATCAGGTTGCGCGGCTGCGTCAGCGGCGACTCCGACGCGCCGAACAGCAGCACGGCCGAGGCGCCGAAGGAGCCGACCAGCAGCGGGTGACCGAGGTGCTCGGCGAGCAGCGCGATGGCGACGATGCCGAAGGCGCTGCTCAGGAAGCTCCACACGATGTACTTGGGCGCCAGCTTCGGCCGCGGCCCCTGCAGCGGCGCGATCCAGGTGCCCGGCAGGCGCGTCAGCCGGCGGCGCACGGCCAGCTGCTCGCGCAGCGCGTGGAGGGCTTCGTTGAGGCTGCGCATCCGGGACGGGGGGGCGCGCAGGGTCAGGCCGAGCCGCGCGGCAGGAGCGCGCGCGCGCGCTTGCGGTAGCTCGACTCGAAGGACTCGCGCCGCACGGCGAGTCTCTTGCGCAGCTCGCTGTCCTTCAAGAGCTTCTTGACCGCGCTGCCGTAGTGACCGGCGAGCTCGCGCGCCTCCAGGCCGCCGGGGAAGCTCTGTTCGAAGCCCGCCAGCGCGCGGTAGTAGCCCTCCTGGCCCGCGACGCGGCGGCAGCCCTCGATCACGCCGCCGATCACGCCGGCGCGCTGGGCCGCGCTCCAGCCCGGGTGTCGCGCGAGCCGCTGGCCCCAGTCGTCGAGGAAGGGGCCGAGCGGCAGGAGCAGCGCCGGGCTGGCGCGCAGCAGCTTCAGCTCGCGCAGCGGGTAGTTGCGGTGGCCCTCGCTGGCGAGCAGCGTGCGGTACAGCGCCGCCGCCTGGCCGAAGGCGCCGCCGTAGCGCTCGAAGCGCTCGCGCGCCAGCTCGCCGAAGCGCAGGCGCTGCGCGGGGCCGAGGCGCGCCGCACCCTTGGAGTTGAAGGCCTGCATCACGTCGCCGGCGTTGTGGGTCAGGATCGTCGCCAGGCCGAGCAGCTCGAGCTCGCGGCCGGGCCGCGCCGCGACGGCGAGGAAGGCGCGCGCCTCGCGGTCGAGCTCGTGCTCGATCGCGGTCTCGAACTGCTGCGCGCTGGCCGTGTCGCCGCGCGCCAGCATCCCCAGCAGTCCGCCGCACAGCACCGAGAGCCGCTCGCCGTCGTGGCCGGAGACCACGCCGAAGCCCTCGACCTCGACCCAGCGCGTCGACACCGGCCGGATGTCCCATTCGACCAGCGCCAGCGCCAGGTCGCGGCGGCGCGCGAGCTCGTCGGCGCCGTCGTCCTCGAACCACAGCGCGTGGCGGATCTTGGCGTCGACGTCGGTCGGCACGTAGCTGGCGACGCTGGCGAAGTGCGCCGCGAGGCACAGCGCGAAGTAGTCGCTGCGCTCGGCGGGCGTCGGCGCGGGGGTCGCGGGCACGAGCTCGGCGTGGCGCAGGATCGACCACCAGCCGAGCGCGTGCCGTCCGTGCTCGTCGAGGCGCGCGCCGCTCGTCTCGGGCACGGCGTGCGCCAGGGGGTGCGAGCCGTCGAACAGGAACGGGGCGCCGTTCTCGACCAGCGCGAGCAGGTTCTTCGGGCCGATGAAGCCGCCGAAGGCGCCGCGGGCCTCGGGCGCAAAGGCGCCGGGGGCGGGCGGCGCGGTCGCAGGGAGCGGGTGGGTCGCCATCGAAGGCCGCGGAGTCTACGCGTTGTGCGCTCCGCGCACTTGGATTCGCCCTCGGCGATCGACACGCTCTCGGCCCGTCCCATGGCCCTGCGCGTCCTGTACTTGACCGACTCCCTGTCCGAGCTCGACGGCGTCGGCCGCTACACGCTCGAGCTCTTGCGCGCGCTGGGGGCCGAGCGCCCGGACTTCGAGCCGCGCCTCTTGCTCGCGCGCAAGCACCGGCCGACCTCGAGCGGCGTGCCGCGCAGCTGGCCGGTGTGCGTCGCGCTGCCGCCCGACTACTTCTTCTACATGTCGCCGGCGCGCTTCTGGCCCAGCCTGGCGCTGGCGACGCTGCGCGTGGCGCGCGCGGCGCGCGGCGCGGACCTGGTGCACGCGATCAAGGACTACCCGCACAACCTGGTCGGCCTGCTCGGCGCGCGCCTGGCGGGCAAGCCTTGCGTCGCGACGGCGCACGGGACCTACAGCGTCCAACCGCTGGCCGACGCGCGCCATGCGCGGCTGGCGCGCTGGACCTACCAGCGGCTCGCCGCGCTGATCGCGGTCAGCGGCTACACGCGTCGTCGGCTGGAAGAACTCGCCGGGCCGGAGATCCTGCCGCCCGAGCGCCAGTGGACGATCCCCAACGCGGTCGACGCCGCGGGGCTCGTGCACGCGGCGGCGGCGGCGGGCCGGCCGCACCTGCCCTGCGGACCGAAGCCGTACACCTTGACCATCGGCGAGCTCAAGGAGCGCAAGGGCCACCACCTCGCGCTGGCCGCCTTCGCGCGCGTGGCGCGGCGCCTGCCCGACCTGCAGCACGTGATCGTCGGCAAGCTCGCGCGCGACGCCTACACCGCGGACCTCGAGGCGCGCATCGCCGCCGCGGGCCTGGTCGGGCGCGTGCACTTCCTGGGCAACGTCAGCGAGGAGCACAAGCTGGCGCTGTTGCGCGACGCGCGGGCGCTGCTCCACACGCCGGTGCGCGCCGCCGACGGCGGCTTCGAGGGCTTCGGCATCGTGTACCTCGAGGCCGCGGCGCTGGGCGTGCCCTCGATCGGCACGCTCGATTCGGGCGCCGAGGACGCGATCGTCGACGGGGTGACGGGGCTCCTGGTCGAGCCCGACGAGCAGGCGGCGGGCGACGCGCTGGCGCGGCTCCTGACCGACGAGCCGCTGCGGCGCGCGCTGGGCGCGGGCGGCCGGGAGCACGCCGCCGCCTCGAGCTGGAGCGCCAACGCCGGCGTCGTCCTCGAGCTCTACGAGCGCGTGCTGGCCGAGCGGCGCTAGAGTTCCCGCGATGCGCGTGCTCTTCCTCAACGACCTGTGGGACCCGCGCATCGGCTCGTCGGTGCGGCTGACCTACCAGCTCGCGGCCGAGCTGCGCGCGCGCGGGCACGACACGGCGCTGTTGACGACCACCACGGACCCGGCCGAGGCGGGCACGACCGAGGTCGAGGGCCTCGAGACCTTCCGGCTGCACTCCGACTACGCGCTGCGCTTCCGCGCCTGGCGCGCGCTCGACAACCCCGCGGTGCGCGTCGGCGTCGCCGAGGTGCTCGCGCGCTGGCGGCCCGACGTCGTGCACAGCCACCTGATCCACACGCATCTCGGGTACGCGTCGTTGACCAGCGCGCGGCAGAGCGGCTCGGCGGTGGTCTTCACCGCGCACGACGTGATGACCTTCTGCCACCAGAAGCTGACCTGCTTCCACGGCGGGCCCGAACACGGCGGCGCCTGGCGCGACTACGCCGCCTACTGGCAGAAGTGCGCGCCCTGCCAGCGGCTGCGCTGGAACCCCGTCCGCAACCGCGGCATCCGGCGCGTCCTCGAGCGCGACGTGCAGCGCGTCACCGCCGTGTCGCACGAGCTGGCGCGCGCGCTGGCGGTCAACGGGATCCGCGTCGACCGCGTCGTCCACAACGCGAGCCAGGCGCAGGCCGAGCTGCCCTCCGAGGCCGAGGTGGCCGCCTTCCGCGCCGCGCGCCGGTTGACCGGCATGCAGCTCGTCGCGATCGGCGGACGTCTCCACGAGCAGAAGGGCGTCGGGCAGCTGTTCCGGATGCTGGCGCACCTGGCGCCGCGCTTCCCGGCGCTGCGCCTGTTGGTGCTCGGCAAGCAGGACCTCTACCTGCGCGAGTTCGAGCCCCAGGCGCGCGCGCTGGGCGTCGCGGAGCGCGTGGTCTGCACCGGCTGGCTCGAAGGGCGCGAGCTGCAGGCCGCGCTCGCGGCCGTCGACGTGTTCGCGACGCCCTCGATCTGCTTCGACACCTTCGGCATGGTCAACCTCGAGGCGATGGAGCACGCCAAACCGGTGGTCGCGACGCTCTACGGCGGCAGCCCGGAGGTGGTCGCCGACGGAGAAACCGGTTTCGTGCGCGGGCCCTTCGACGTGGAAGGTTTTTCGGAGGCGTTGGCGCGGCTCCTGTCCGACCCGGAGTTGGCACGGCGCATGGGCGAAGCGGGCCGGGCGCGCTGGCAGCGCCACTTCGGGATCGCTCGCGCGGTCGACGAGTACCTGGAAGAGTACGCGGCGGCGCTGGCCTCAGCCGGCCGCGAGCGCGCGCCGATAGGGCCCGTGGCGGGCCCGTGAGCCGCGCCTGCGAGCCGAGCCGTTTTGCGGGAACCTGACGGGCGGGGTAGAGTTCTCTTTGCTCCAGCGGGGAATCCTGCCCCGGCCGGAGCCCGCTCGCACCGCACCGCCGCCTCGCACCACGAGTTCTCGAGCCTGAATCGACCCGCCCGATGCGCAAGACCCTGTTGACCTACGTCAAGCCGCACGTCCAAGAGGACCCCCTCTCGATGGTGCTGGGCATCGCCTACCTCGGCGCCGCGCTCGAGAAGGCGAAGTTGCCCGTCGAGCTGTGCGACGAGCGCATCGTCAACGACGCGCACATGCGCGAGGCGATCGAGCGCAACGACATCATCGGCTTCGACGCGTTGACGCCCAACATCCGGCGCGCGATCGCCTGGGCCAAGTACGCGAAGTCGCGCGGCAAGATCACGGTCATGGGCGGGCCGCACGCCTCGGTCGACCAGGGCATCTTCCTCGACAGCGGGCACTTCGACTTCGTGCTCAAGGGCGAGGCGGAGGAGACGCTGCCGCGCTTCTTGCAAGCCTACGAAGGCAACGACTGGAAGGCGCTGGGCGAGGTGCCGGGGTTGGCGGCGTTGCGCGAAGGCCAGCTGGCGATCGACAACCCGGCCCCGCCGCTGATCAAGAAGCTCGACGAGCTGCCGTTGCCGGCGCGGCACCTGTTGCCGATGGAGCGCTACTTCCAGCTCAACCCCGAGAAGCTGGTGTACATCTTCACCACGCGCGGTTGCCCCTTCAAGTGCATCTTCTGCCAGAAGGAGCTGACCGGCCGCGGCTTCCGCGTGCGCTCGACGGAGCTGATCGTCGACGAGCTCGAGCACATCGTCAAGACGTACAAGCCGGGCGTGATCCTGTTCGTCGACGAGATCCTGACGCTGCGCAAGAAGCGCATCCACGAGATGTGCGACGAGATCCTGCGGCGCGGCTTGAAGTTCGAGTGGATCGCGAACACGCGCGCGGACTGCGTCGACTACCCGCTGCTGAAGCACATGCACCGCGCCGGTTGCCGCCGCATCTACTACGGCTGGGAGTCGGGCTCGCAGCGCATGCTCGACGTCCTGAAGAAGGACCTGACCCCCGAAGTGATCGTCGAAGCCGCGCGCATGACGCGCCGCGCCGGCATCTGGGCCAAGGTCTACCTGATCGTCGGCTCGCCCGGCGAGACGAAGCAGGACATCGAGGAGACGGAGAAGGTGCTGAAGCTTGCCGGGCCGGACCTGGTGCGCGTCAGCGTGTTCAACCCGCTGATCGGTACGGAGAGCTGGGACGGCTACCTGGCGAACATCGACCTGACCGATCTCTCGGAGAACTACGTCAGCTCGAACCGCTCCGCCTACAAGCACGAGCACTTCACGCAGGTCGAGCTGGAGGAGCTGCGCAAGAACATGGTGCGCAGCTACGAGCGCTGGTACTACGGCTACTCGCAGCGCGCCCGCCGCTTCATGGAGCGCGCGCTCTACTACGTCGAGAACCCGCACTTCGGCAAGAAGCGCCTCGGCCGCGCGTTCGGCCTGGTCCCGCCGCCGCAGAGCGAGAACGTCGCCTCGCGCGTGATGGACGAGGCGCGAGCGAAGGCGGGGTGAGCGTGCGGCGCGCCGGGCGCAGGCCCGTAGCCGTCGGCCTTTCTGGGCTGCTCGGGTTGCTGGCCGCCTGCGGGCCGGATGTCGCTGTCGTTGAGCGCTTGTCTGCTGAATCCGTCCGGCCGATTCCCTGCGACAACTGCCTCCAGTACGGGCCGCCCAGTCTGGGGCGAATCGACGACGAGCGTCCCGTGTTGGCCCTCTATCGGAGCGGCCCGAGAGACATGTCAGAGGTTGGATCGCCGAGCTACCTCTTCCTCGCTGTCTACTCAAGTGGCCTCGTGCTCTTCGCCCCGCAGGCTTGGGAGGAGTCGACAACCGTGCACCGACTCCAGGCCACGCCCGTGGAACTCCAACACTACTTGGCCGCCGTTGATCAGGCCGCCGCCGAGACGGGAGAACTACAGGTGGTCGGCGTTCCCCACGAGCAGTCCGCGCGACTCGTGCGAGGGTATGGCGACCGTGCGTGCTGCTGGAGCATTCCAGTCTCGTGGACAGGCATCGCTTGGACGGACCCCGAGGAATACCGCCGCAACACGCAGTCCCGTCGTGATGCGCCGCCTGAATCCGGACAGGCGCGAGCGCACTGGAACCTCTACGAACTCTTCTTCACCGTCGTCGACGCAAGCCAGGCCTGGCGAGCCGAGCCTCCCGCGGGTTCCGAGCTCCCTTGCTCTGGCACGACGGTGGGGTGGTCGTCAGTTTCGGCTCAGCGACCAGTAGGCCGGTAGAGACCGCTGCCGCGCCTGGACCGAACGGTTCGACAACTCGCGAGGGCCCGTCTAGCCTCGGCGCGCATGACGGGTGCCTGCTGGAAGTCGAACTTGGCGGCTGTCGCCCTTTTTCTGGGAGGCCAGGAGTCCACGGGGGTTTCGCCGGCTCCTGCAATCAGCTCGATGGAGCGACGCGAGAACCCCCCGCAGTTCTTCCACGAGGTGCACTGGTGCAGCACGGAGGACGATTGGCGTGAGCATCAGCTCGACGTGAGCGCGGATGCATCGCTCATCGTGTACACGAAGTACTCGTCACCCGGCGCCAAGCCCAAGCGCGACGGAGTCCTCAGTGTGTTCGCGGCCCGGCGCGAACCCAAGTCGATCCGCGACATCAGCGTGGTGCCACCGGCTCGTGGGAACTCCAATCATTCCTTCTTCCCCAGCGTCTCGAGGGACGGGCGGGTCGCCGCCTTCTTGACCTGGGAGCCGAGCGTCGTCGAGGACAGCGGGTCCAAGCCGCCGATCGTGGTCGCCTGCGACCTCCTCAAGTTCGGAGAGGCGGAGGGCTCGCTGCCGCACTGGCCACGACGCTTCGGGGCCAGCAACTTCGTGTCCGTCACAGGAGACGGTCACCGCGTCCTCTACGTCAGGTCGACGAGCGCTCCGGGAGCCTACACCGGCCAGACCGGGCTCTACGCGTTCGATCGGCAGGCGAACGAAAATGGCCCCGTGTTCCCGTTGGACCCCTCGCTGGCTCGGGGCGTCGAGGAGGCGCGTTCGACACCCGATGGCAAACACAGCGTTCTGCTCGTGCGCGGCTACAGGCCGTGTGCCGGAGATGCGGGCAGCTCCATTCAGGTCACGCGGCAGACTGCCGGATCGGACGAGTTGCTGGTCGTGACCCGGGGCGCGGATGGCGCCTGCCTGCTGGGCGACTACTACGGCTGTCGCATCTCGGACGACGGCCGGACGATCGCGTTCATCTCGGAGGGGCTGATCGGCGGCCAGCAGGACCTCGACTGGGCGTCGCGAGCGCTGGTGTGGCAGGAGTCGGTGCCGGGACTGCGCCCCGTTCCACTTGCTGCCCCATCCGGCGTGACGCGTTCGAAAGTTCGCTCCGTGTCGATGTCGTCGGATGGCAATCGGCTGGCGCTGGTGTGCGAGTTCTGGAGCGGCGCGCAGGACCAGCCCAACTCGCACTGGTCACGTACGGATGTGGTCTTCACGGAGATCTCTACGGGCGCGTCGCGGATTCTCTCGCGCTCCCTGTCTGGCGAGTGGTCGAACGGCTCGTCCGCGAACGCGGCGATCTCGGCAGATGGGACGACCGTCGCGTTCATGAGCTACGCCTCGGACATGACTCCTGAGGGCTGCCCGGGTGGTCCGAGCGTGTTCGTGGCGGAGGTGGCGACGGGCAGAGTGACGCTCGTCGATTGAGTGGGCTGAGACACACCGTGATCGACGCCATCCGGACAGCATGGGGGTGGACCGGCATCGACCCGGAAGTCGTCCTCCGCGCGAACGCATTCGGGAACTTGATCCTCCGGGATCGGGAGGGCCGGATATGGAGGATCACTCCCGAGGAACTGGATTGCTCGATCGTGGCGGCGACCGAGGAGCAATTCGAGACGCTGGCGCGCGAGCCGAAGTTCACCACCGATTGGGACATGCAGCGGCTGGTCGACATCGCGGAGGCCAAGTTGGGGCGTCAGGGATCGGACCGGTGCTTCTACTTCGTTCTTCCACCCGTGATCGGCGGTGCCTACGCGGCGGACAACATGGCCACGCTGACGCGCGAGGAGTTGGTGCGACTCTCGGGTGATCTCGCTCGGCAAGTCGACCGGCTGCCCGACGGAACCGTCGTGAAACTCCGTGTGAGGCCGCAAGGCTAGCGGGCAGCTGGGAGCCGCGGCTGGGCAGCGGGTTGCGAGTCGGATGTCGGAGCGAGGATCACCAGAGAGTCGACGTACAGACCCTGGCGATCCCTGCAACCGCGAGCGTGACCGCCAGGGCCGCACGAAGCGTGCTCCGACTCCACGCGCTGACGGCGAGCGCTGAACCCGCGATCCACGGCAGCGTGAAGAGCCAGATGCGTTCGGTCTCGAGGTAGAAGAGGCCGGCGGTTGCGAAGAGGGCGAGGCAGGCGAGCGTGGAGAGGGTCCAGGTGTCGCCGCGGAGGGGGGAGCGCAGGCGCAGCAGCAGGGCGGCGACGAGGCCGAGGCCGGCGCCGAGGAGGGCGGCGGCGAGGTTGCCGGTGGCGAGCGTCGGCCAGCGCGACCAGGTGCTGGCGCCCAGCGTGTGCTCCATGAACGCGGTGTTCGAGCGGCGGGCTTCGAGGAAGCAGTCGAGGATCGAGAAGCCCGTCAGCAGGGCGAGCAGGAGCAGCGCGAGGCCTGCGAAGGCGGCGACGAGGGCGAGCGCACGCAGCCGGCCGCGGCGCTCGTCCGTGGGTGAGAAGGCTGCGTCGAGGAGGAGGAAGAGCGCGACCGGGAGCGCGGCGAAGCTCGAGAACACGGCGGCGGCGAGCGCGAGGCCTGCGGCGCAGCACGAGCCGAGGGTGGCGCCCCTGCGTTGCGCGCGCAGGGTGAGCCAGAGTGCCAGCGACGACCACATCAGGAAGACTGCGTCCATCGACGTGCAGGCGAAGTCGAGGGCGGCGGGGGCGGCGAGGACGAGGAGCGTGGCCTGGCGCGCGGCGGGCTCGCTCAGGCGCGTGCGCAGCGCCTGGAGCGTGAACTGCAGGGCGAGGGCGAAGGCGGCCAGGACGCTCAGGGCGGCGACGAACAGGCCGCCGCCCGTGCTCGACGCGATCGAGTGCAGCCACAGCGCGTGTCCCGGCGGGAAGTGGCGGCCGTGCAGCGAGAGTTGCGGCATCAGCTCGACGTAGTTCGAGACGAAGGCCATCGCCCCGGTGTTGCCGGCGCGGTCGGCCAGGCCGGGGATGCGCTGCGCGTCGTGCCAGAACTCCTCGTTCGCGTAGTAGACGAACTGCTGGCCGAGCGCGCCGAGGTCGTCGCGGACGAGGAAGAGCGCGAGCGGGAGGACCAGGGAGGCGAGTGCGAGCAGCAGGCCGAAGCGGCGCGGCGACGTGCGCTCGGCGTCGCACCAGCGCGGCGCGAGCACGACGAAGGTGGTCGCCACCGCGACGAAGACCAGCGCTTCCGGTCGCAGCAGCGGGCGCCAGAAGGCGTACAGCGGGCTGAGCGCCACCTGGCCTTGCAGCGGAGAGAGGATCTCGCGCCCGAGCGTCCAGCGGTGGAGCAGCACGAGCACGCCGATCAGCGCCAGCGCCGCCGCGCTCGCCAGCACCCACGCCCGCAACGATTGCGTCAACCCCGGAGCCTGGGCGTGCAGCGGCGATTCCGTGCGGCGGGGCGCGTCCATTCCGGGGGCCGCCGGACTCTACCACCGCGCGTCGCCACGCCACTGCCGCATGGAGCCCGACACCCGCGCTGCGTATCCTGTCGCGCCTTCCTCGATCGGAACCCCCAGGCCCCCCGCCCATGAAGCAATCGCGTCCGCTCTCCTCCCTCCTCGCCGCCTGCGCCCTCGCGCTCCCGCTCGCCGCGCAGACGAAGCTGCTGCGCTTCCCCGATGTCCACGGCGACAAGGTCGTCTTCACCTACGGCGGCGACCTGTGGCTCGCGCCCTCGACCGGCGGCACCGCGACGCGCCTGACCGCGCACCCCGGCCTCGAGCTCTTCGCGCGCTTCTCGCCCGACGGCGCCTGGATCGCCTTCACCGGTCAATACGACGGCGACGAGCAGGTCTACGTCGTGCCGTCGGGAGGCGGCATCCCCAAGCAGTTGACCTGGTACCCCGCGCGCGGCCCGCTGACCGCGCGCTGGGGCTACGACAACCAGGTCTACGGCTGGACCCCCGACGGCAAGGCGATCCTGTTCCGCTCGATGCGCGACGGCTGGGACCTGACCGACACGCGCCTCTTCACCGTCGATCTCCTGGGCGGCCTGCCGAAGCCGCTGCCGATGCCGGTCTCGGGCGGCGGCGACCTCTCGCCGGGCGGCACGCAAGCGGTCTACTCGCCGCTGACGCGCGATTTCCGCACCTGGAAGCGCTACGAGGGCGGCTGGGCGCAGGACCTCTACATCTTCGACTTCAAGACCAGCGCCCTGACGCCCGTCGGCCACTCCAAGCGCACCGAGCGCGACCCGATGTGGATCGACAACCGGATCTACTTCACCAGCGACCGCGACGGCAAGCTCAACCTCTTCGCCTACGAAATCGAAAGCCAGAAGGTCGAGCAGCTGACGCAGGAGAAGGAGTGGGACCTGCGCTGGCCCGCCAAGGGCGAGAACGGCGAGATCGTCTTCGAGCTCAACGGCGAGCTGCGCATCTTCGACACGCGCACGCGCCAGACGCGCAACATCGCGATCCACGTGCCGACCGACGGTGTGCACATGCGTCCGCGGCGCGAAGCGGTGGCCGACCGCATCGAGAGCTCCGCGCTCTCGCCCAAGGGCGAGCGCGTGGTCTTCGCCGCGCGCGGCGACATCTTCAACGCGCCGGCCGAGAAGGGCGTCACGCGCAACCTGACCCAGACCTCGACGGCGCACGAGCGCGCCCCGGCCTGGTCGCCGGACGGCACGCGCATCGCCTACGTCTCGGACGCGACCGGCGAGGAGGAGCTCTACGTCGTGCCGCACGACGGCTCGGCGCCCGCGGAGGCGCTGACCAAGGGCTCGCCCGCGGCGCGCGGCCGCATCACCGGCTTCCTCTGGTCGCCGGACTCCAAGCAGCTGGCCTGGACCGACAAGACCGGCGCGCTGCACGCGCTCGACGTCGCGACCAAGCAGAGCCGGCCCGTGGCACGCGACAAGAGCGGACGTCTGGGCGACGCCTCCTGGTCGCCCGACAGCCGCTGGCTGGCCTTCTCGCTCGCCGACGCCAACGGCTTCCGCTCGCTGTGGATCTGGAGCGCGGAGAGCGGCCAGCTCGAGCGCGTCACCGACGAGTTCTGGAACGAGAGCGAGCCGGTCTGGGATCCCAAGGGCGAGTACCTGTGGTTCCTCTCCGACCGCGACTTCGCGCCGCAGCTCAACCTGCTCGAGTGGAACATCACGGCGAACCGCACCACGGGCCTCTTCGCCCTCGCGCTGCGCAAGGACGTCAAGCACCCCTTCCCGCCCGAGGACGACCAGGTCACGCTCGAGAAGCCGGCCGAGCCGAAGAAGGACGAGGAGAAGAAGCCCGACGACAAGGCGGCCGACGCCTCGAAGGCTCCCAAGCCGATCGCGATCGACTTCGCCGGCCTGGCCCAGCGCGTCGTGCGCGTGCCGGTCGAGGCCGACAACATCTCCTCGCTCTACGCCAACGAGGAGGGCCTGTACTTCGCGCGCGACGGTGCCTCGTACTACGGCCGCGGCAGCGAGCGCGAGACCGAGCTGGTCGCCTTCGGCTTCAAGGACCGCAAGACCAGCACGCTGGCCGAGGACGTCGGCGGCTTCACGCTCTCGGCCGACGGCAAGAAGCTCCTGGTGCGCGCCGGCCGCAGCTACGCGCTCTACGACGCCAGCCCCAAGGGCAAGGACTCCAAGAAGGAGGTCCCGACCGGCGGCCTGGTCGCCGACATCGTGCCGCACGAGGAGTGGGTGGTCGCCTACCACGAGGTCTGGCGCCGCTTCCGCGACTACTTCTACGTCGACAACATGCACGGCTACGACTGGGAGGCGCTGCGCCGCCAGTACGCCGCCTGGCTGCCGCACGTCGCGCACCGTTCCGACTTGAACTACGTCCTCGGCGAGCTGGTCAGCGAGCTCAACGTCGGCCACGCCTACGTCACCGGCGGCGACTGGCAGGCGCCCGAGCGCCCTGACGTCGCGCTCTTCGGCGGCCGCCTGGAGCTCGATGCCAGCGCCGGCCGCTACCGCCTGGCGCAGATCTTCGCCGGCCAGAACGAGGAGCCGACCTACCGCTCGCCGCTGACCGAGGTCGGCGTCGACGCCAAGGTGGGCGACTACGTGCTGGCGATCGACGGCCAGGACCTGCCGCCCAGCGAGAACCCGTATCGGCTGCTGCGCAACAAGGCCGACCGCCCGGTCGAGTTCCTGTTGAACGACAAGCCGTCGAAGGAGGGCGCGCGCAAGGTCAGCTGGCGTCCGCTGCGCTCGGAGACCGACCTCCTGTACTTCCGCTGGGTGCAGTCGAAGCGCGCGCTGGTCGACAAGCTGACCGGCGGCCGCGTCGGCTACCTCCACATCCCCGACATGGGCGCCGACGGCATCCGCGAGTTCTGCAAGTGGTACTACGGCCAGGTGCGCAAGGAGGGCCTGGTGATCGACGACCGCAACAACGGCGGCGGCAACGTCAGCCAGATCATCCTCGAGCGCCTGCGCCGCACGCTGACCGGCACCGAGTTCTCGCGCAACTCCGACTACACCGGCACCTACCCGAACGTCGTGTTCACCGGCCCGATGGTGTGCCTGCTCAACGAGAACTCGGCCTCGGACGGCGACATCTTCCCCTGGATGTTCCGCGAGGCGAAGCTCGGCCCGCTGATCGGCAAGCGCTCGTGGGGCGGCGTCGTCGGCATCACCGACCACGGCCCGCTGATCGACGGCGGCACGGTCAACGTGCCCGAGTTCGGCAACGCCGACGCCCAGGGCAAGTGGGCCGTCGAGGGCTGGGGCGTCGAGCCCGACATCGTGGTCGAGAACGATCCCAAGTCGGAGCTCGAGGGCCGCGACCCGCAGCTCGAGCGCGGCGTGGCCGAGGTGCTCAAGGCGATGGAAGCCAAGAAAGCAGCCCTGCCGGCGCGCCCGCCGGCGCCGGTCAAGACGAAGTGAGCGCGCCTCCCTCGGAAGAGCTGCAGGTCTCGGAGTGCGGTCCCGCGGACCGCGCGCGGCAGGTGCAGCTCTTCCAGGCCTGCTTCAAGAAGCCCATCGACGTCGCGGCCTTGCGCTGGCGCTACGAGCGCTCGCCGCACGGCCCGTCGGTGAGCTTTCTGACCGCGCTGCCCGACGGGCGGGGCGTGTCCGGCTACGCCTGCTCGCCGCGGCGCATGCTCGCCGCCGGCGACGAAGCGCACGCGGCGTCGGTGGGCGAGACGGGCGACGTGATGACGCACCCGGAGTGGCGCAAGCGCGGCCTGTTCAGCGCGCTCGACCGCGCCTGCATGGAGCGCACGCGCGCGCTCGGCTGGCCGCTGGTGTTCGGCCTGCCCAACCACAAGTCGGCGCACATCTTCGTCGAGCTCGGCTGGCGGGTCGCGGGCACGCTCGGCGCCTGGTCGGCCGTGCTGCGCAGCGGGGCCGCGGCGCCGCTGCTCGCCTCCGAGGGCCGCCTCGCGCGCCTGCGCGCGCCGCTCGACGCGCTGCGCACGGCGCGCGCCCGGCGCCGCCTGCGCCGCGCCGCAGCCGGCCGCTTCCGGGTGCGCGAGCTGAGCGAGTTCCCGCCCGAGGTCCAGGAGCTCTCGCGCCGGGTCGAGCGCGACTTCGCGCTGATGGCGCGCCGCGACCGCTTGTGGCTGACGTGGCGCTACCTCGAGGCGCCCTCGGGCCTGCACCGCGTGCTCGGCGTCTACGACGAGACCGGCGACTTCCGCGGCTACGCCGTGATCCAGCTGCCGCGCCCGGGCGAGACGCTCGGCTGGCTGGTCGACCTGCTCGTGCGCGGCGACGAGGCGCGCGCGGCGCTGCTCGAAGGCGCCCTGGCGGCGCTGGCCGAGCGGGGTGCGGCGCTGGTGCGCGCGCACGCCGTCGACGGCTCCTGGTGGGCGGGCATCCTGGCACAGGCGGGCTTCCGCCGCGCCCCGCTCGCGCAGCGTTTCGACGTGATCGTGTGGGTCAACGATCCCGGCCACCCCTTGGGCCGCGCCGCGGCAGATGCGCGCGGCTGGTACCTGACCGACGGCGACCGCGACGACGAGACGCTGGGCTGAGGTATGTTGGGTCCGGCACCCGCCGCGGCCGAAGAGCATCTCGCGTGAAGCACCGCCTCAAGTTGATGCTGCGCGAAAGCTACGCGCGCGCGCTGTACCACAGCGGCCTGTGGCGGCTGGTCGACCGGCTGATGCCGCGCCGCCTGACGATCCTCGCCGGCCATTGCGTCACCGCGCCGAGCAACGCGCGGCTGCCGAAGGACATGAAGGTCGCCGAGGCCAAGCTCGAGCGGCTCCTGCGCGTGCTCGGCCAGCGCTTCGAGCTGACCAACATGGCGACCGGCTGGCGCAAGCTCGGCGAGCGGGGGACGCGGAGCCTGGTCGCGCTGACGCTCGACGACGGCTACAAGGACAACCGCACGCACCTCCTGCCGCTGCTCGAGCGCCTGGGCGCCTCGGCGACGATCTACCTCGAGATCGCGCCGCTCGAGGAGCGGCGCGTCAACTGGTCGCACCAGTTCTTCCACGCCCTGGACGCGCTCGGCCCGGCGCGCTTCGTCGAGCGCTTCGACGCCTTGTGCCGCGACGACCGCACGCGCGCGCTGGTGCGCGAGCTGGCGCTGACCGGCCGCGCCGACGCCTACCAGCTCAAGCGCGTGCTCAAGTACGAGGCCCCGGCCGAGGAACGGCGGCGCGTCGTCGAGCGCCTGTTCGAGGAGGCCGGCGGCGACCAGCGCGCCTTGTGCGACGAGCTCTACCTGACCTGGGCCGACGTGCACGAGCTGGCGCGCCGCGGCCTCGATCTCGGGGGCCACACCGTGCACCACGAGATCCTGTCGCGCGTCGCCGAGCCCGCGGCCGAGGTCGCCGGCTGCCGAACCGTGTTGCAGCGCGAGCTCGGCAGCGCGACACCCAGCTTCGCCTACCCCTTCGGGCGCCGCTGGGACTACGACGCGCGCTCGATGGCCGCCGCGCGCGCCGCGGGCTTCGCCACCGCGACGACCACGCACGCCGGCACGAACTCGGCCGCCAGCGATCCCTACGAGCTCAAGCGCCTGATGATCGACGAGGACGTCGCGGTGCACCGCGTCGTCACCGAGGCCTGCGGCGGCTTCGACCTGCTGCGCAGGGTCGGGATCGACCTGTCGGAGTGAGACCGCGGCCGGCCGAGGCGGGGGCCGGGGTCGCTCAGAAGATGTTGTAGATGAAGTTCGACGACGAGTCGTCGCCGAAGATCACCAGCGCCGCGATGCCCAGGAACACCAGGGCGATCGGCAGCACGACGTAGAGCCAGTTCTCGCGCAGGAAACTCATCATGGTCGGCGGGGGTGCGAGGCGGTTTCCGGAAGCCTACCACGCGGCGCGCGGCCCGGCCTGCGGCTCAGAACAGGGTGTAGATGAAGGGGGCCACCAGCGGGGAGCTCGCGGCGACGACCAAGAGGCTCCCGACCGTCAGCAGCACGACGACCAGCGGCATCAGGTACCAGTGGCCGCGCTTGGTGAAGGCCCACAGGAGTTCGACGACCGTGCCCAGGCGCCGGCCGAGCTTGACCAGCAGGAAGATCACCAGCGCCAGCACGCAGCCGACGCCGACCAACTGCGCCGTGCCGGGCGTCAGCTGCGACAGGAGCCAGGCGCCGCCGAGCGCGATGGTGAAGACCAGCGCCAGCATGCCGAAGCACACCAGCGGGCCCTTCCACAGCGGGTCCTTCTTGTAGGTCCGCGCGTAGACCAGCGAGAGCGCCAGCCACAGCGCGAGGAAGGTCAGGCGCCAGCCGGCGAGCAGCGGCTCCGCGGCCGGCGGCGGCAGCGCGGCGGGCTGCCGTGCGGCGTAGGCGGCGGGGAAGGCGTCGCGCCCTTCGAGGTCCTCGTGCAGGAAGGCCGCCAGCGCGCGATTGCCGGCCGGGTTGAGGTGCCAGTCCGAGCGGAAGTAGAGCCGCCCGTCGCGCTGCGCGGCGGCCTTGAGCGCCGGGCGCGGGTCGGCGGCGTCGATCGCCAGGTCGCGGCACATCGCCAGCACGCGCTCGACCGGCTCGTCGGGCGACCAGCGCGCCGGATCGAGCGCCGGCGCCAGCTCCTGGCCGCGCAGCTTGCGCCGCAGGCTGGCGATCCACCCCGCGCCGGTCAGCTCGGCGACGCGCGCCGCGCGTGCGTCCTCGTCGATGCAGGCCTCGCTCGGGATCGGCACGACCACCAGCCGCCCGCCGCGCTGCTCGACCGCGTTGCGCAGCGCGAGCAGCGCGCCCTTGGTGCGCGCCCAGGCCTCGACCATCGGCGGCGGCGGCTCCTTCCAGTACGCGAGCCACTCGCCGCGCACGCGAGCGCCGTCCTCGAACTCGTGGCGCGGCTCGGCCGCGCGCGGCCCGAAGAACTTGCCCAGCGCGTAGCCGCGGTACCACGGCTCGGCGCCGGGATCGACCAGCGTGCGCCGCTCCAGCTCGCCACCGCGCGTCAGGCGCGGCTTCTGGTAGCGCAGGTAGCTGGTCTCGCCGTTCCAGAAGAAGTCGTTCTCGTACGTGCACAGCACGACCACGTCGGGCGCGAAGTCGACGCCGCGGTTGAGGTACCAGAGCACCTCCTGGTCGGTCGACCAGCCCTCGGTGCCGGCGTTGATGCAGTCGACCTGGCGCCCCTCGGCCCGCCACCAGCGCTCGAGCAGGTCGACGAACAGGTCCTGGCGCTCGACCGTGTAGCCCAGCACGAAGGAGTCGCCCAGGAACAGCGTGCGGTGCGTGCCGCTGGGCTTGCCGGGGTCCTGCATCGGATCGTCGCGCAGGCCGAGCGCGTTGATCGCGAAGGTGACGTCGAACTCGCTGGTCGAGCGCTCGACCACGGCGCCGGGCGTCTTCGACCAGCCCAACACGGGATCGAAGCGGTTGAGCGTCGCCACCGGTCCCAGGCCCAACAGTCGCAAGCCGCCTTCGAGCACCGCCAGGCCGAGCGCCAAGCTGACCACGAAGCACAGGAGCACGTTGATCGCGCGCATCAGCGGCTCAGCTCACCATGGCCGTGACCGTGTCGCCCTCGTGGCGCAGGTGGAAGACCGTCTCGGCGATCTTCTTCTTGGCCGGCGCGCGCACGACGAAGTTGTTGAGGAACAGGAGATCCATGCCCGACAGGCTGAAGGTGTTGAAGGCGTGCGCGGGCGACTCCACGATCGGCTCGCCCTTCAGGTTGAAGGACGTGTTCATGATCACCGGCACGCCGGTCAGCTCGCCGAAGCGCCGGATCAGGCCGTGGTAGGCGGGGTTGGTGTCCTTGAACACCGTCTGCAGGCGGCCCGAGCCGTCCTCGTGCGTGATCGCCGGCAGCACGCTGCGCTTCTCGACGCGCACCGGCGTCACGTAGAGCATGAAGCGCGCGGGGAAGTGGCGCGCCGCCTCGGGGATCTCGAAGAACTCGTCGGCGCGCTCCTCGAGCACCGAGGGCGCGAAGGGCCGGAAGGCCTCGCGGAACTTGATCGTGGCGTTGAGCTTGTCCTTCATCTCCGCGCGGCGCGGGTCGGCGATGATCGAGCGCGCCCCCAGCGCGCGCGGGCCGAACTCGAAGCGCCCGCGGAACCAGCCGCACACCTGGCCGTCGACCAGGGCGCGCGCGGCGAAGTCGTAGAAGCGCTCGTCGTCGGCGATGTGCTCGTAGGCGATCGCGTGCTGCTCGAGGAAGGCGCGGATCTCGTCGTCGCTGTAGCTGGAACCCAGGTAGGCGTGGTCGAGCGCCGGCCCGCGCGGCTGGCCCAACAGGTGGTTGTAGGCCCAGTACGCCGCGCCGACCGAGCCGCCGTCGTCGCCGGGCGCGGGCAGGATGTACAGGTCGGTGAAGGGCCCCTGGCGCAGCACCTTGTAGTTGGCGACCGAGTTGAGCGCGACGCCGCCCGCCATGCACAGCTGCTTCAAGCCCGTGAGCTCGTGCAGGTGACGCGCCATGGTCAGCACCACCTCCTCGGTCACCTGCTGGATCGAGGCCGCGATGTCGCAGTAGAAGGGATCGAGCGTCTTGTCGCCCAGCTTCGGATCGCGCGCCGGCCGGCCGAAGTGGCGCTCGAACTCGGCGTTCAACGTGCGGTCGGGCGAGAAGTGGTACGAGAAGTAGCGCATGTCGTGCCACAAGGACCCGTCGGGCGCGATCTCGATCAGCTGCTTGATCTTGTCGACGTGGCGCGGCACGCCGTAGGGGTGCATGCCCATCAGCTTGTACTCGCCCTCGTTGACCTCGAAGCCGCAGTAGGCGGTGAAGGCCGAGTACAAGAGGCCCAGCGAGTGGGGGAAGCGGATCTCCTTGAGGATCTCGAGCTTGGTCCCGCGCCCGACGCCGAGCGTCGAGGTGGTCCACTCGCCCGCGCCGTCGATGGTCAGGATCGCGGCCTCCTCGAAGGGCGAGGTGAAGAAACTCGAGGCGGCGTGCGAGACGTGGTGGTCGGCGAAGAGCAGCTTGGCGCCCGGGATGCCGAGCTCGCGGGTCAGGCGCGACTTGATCCAGAGCTTGTCGGTGACCCAGCGCTGCATCGACTCGCGGAACACCGCCGCCGAGCGCGGGAAGGTGCTCATCGCCGTCAGCAGCATGCGCTCGAACTTGACGAAGGGCTTCTCGTAGAAGACCACGAAGTCGACGTCGGCGATGGTCAACCCGGCGGTCCGCAGCACGAAGTCGATCGCCAGCGCGGGGAAGCCCGAGTCGTGCTTGACGCGGCTGAAACGCTCCTCCTCGGCCGCCGCCACCAGCACGCCGTCGCGCACCAAGGCCGCCGACGAATCGTGGTAGTAGAAGGAGAGCCCCAGGACGTTCATGTCAGTCCTGCCGGCGCGCGCGCGCCAGGGTGTCGTTGCGGCTGGTCCAGCCGGTCCAGTTGCCGCGCGGCCGGCGCTTCAGGTGCAGCGGGTCGGCCACCAGTCGGTAGCCGAGCGCGAAGGGACCCAGCACCAGGAAGTACAAGAGCGTGAGCAGCACCCGGGACAGCATGTGTCCGAAGCGCTCGCTGGCCTGGAGAAGAGCCTTCATGCGGGGCGGGTCGAGCGGGGGAGCATAGCGCCCGCCCGGCTCCCGGTCAGGCGCCTCTCTATCGGACGGTCAGCGTGCCGCGGTGGAGTTCGTCCCGGCGCAGCACGTTGTCCTTGTTCAGGTCGCGGTACAGCTCGAGCTCCAGCTGGCTGCCGGGCTTGGTGAACTGGGTCACGATCTCGGCCAGGTCGCCCTTGGAGCGCAGCTGGAACGCGCGCCAGCGGGCGCCGGCGGGGACCTTGGCGGCGCTGAAGACGTCGCCGGCCTGCAGCTGCAGCTGGGCGGCCGGGCTGGCGGGCGCGACCTCCAGCACGCGCACGGCCTTGCCCAGGCGCGTCGGGACCTCCTCGCACACCAGGCCCAGGCGCTGGTAGATCACGCCGTCGTTGGCGTCCCAGGGCTCGAGCTGCACGGTCTGCACCTTGCCCTCGCGCTCGTAGCGCAGCGGCACGAGCTGGTTCTTGCGCAGCGCGATGCGCGCCAGGCGGTACTCCTCGTTGGAGCGCACCGGCTGGCCGCCGAGCGCGACCACGCAGTCGCCCGGCCGCAGGCCGGCCAGCTCGGCCGGACCGCCGGGCACCACGCTGGCGATGCGCAGGTTGTCGACCTCGAAGCCCAGCCAGGTCGCGGCCGCGTCGGGCGAGGTCAGGCGGTACTGCAGCACTGACTTGACGCGGTCGACCGGGATGGCGAAGCCGATGTTCTGCGCCTGGGCGTTGATGCACGAGTTGATGCCGATCAGCTCGCCGTTGATGTTGAGCAGCGGGCCGCCGGAGTTGCCGGAGTTGATCGCCGCGTCGGTCTGGATCATCTCGTCGAGGTGCAGGCCCTCGCTGGGGATCGGCACGTCGCGGTGCAGGCCGGAGATGATGCCCTGGCTGACGGTGTGCGCCTGGCCGTAGGGGTTGCCGATCGCGATCACGCGCTCGCCCAGCATCAGGTCTGCGCTGGTGCCCATCTGGATCGTGGGGAACTCCTGGCCGGCGTGGCGCGGTTCGATCTTGAGCAGCGCCAGGTCCTCCTCGGCGACGAAGGAGATGATCTGCGCCACGTAGTCCTCGCTGTCGACGTCCTCGGCGAAGTTGACGATCACCTGCTCGGCCTGCTTGACCACGTGGTAGTTCGTGATCACGAAGCCCTGCTTCTTGACCACCACGCCGGAGCCCATGCCCTCGACCGGCCGCTGCTGCATGATGCCCAGCCAGGGGTTGACCTGGCGCACCGTGCCGGCGGTGCGGATCGAGACCACCGCCGGGCGGCAGGTCTGGACCACCTCGACCTCGGGTGAAATGCGGCGCTGGAAGCGGGCTTCGGGATCCTGCGGGAGGCCCTGCTGAGGCAGCAGGGCGATGAGGGCGGCGAACCACATGGCGGTGTGCTCTCGTTGGGGCCGGGCGGAGGCGGCAGGCCTGCGCGCCGAGGCACCGAGCCTTACGGCTCGGGCGCGCGACTGTGAGCATCCTGGGCCGGGCCGCGGGCCGCAGGGAGGATTGGTGGGCGAAAAAGGACTCGAACCTTCGACCTCCACGATGTCAACGTGGCGCTCTAGCCAGCTGAGCTATTCGCCCGGTCGGATCGGCCTTCCGGCCGACGAGGGCGGGAAGCGTAGTGGACCGCTCCGCGAGCGACAAGGGTTTTCCTGGCCGCCGGGCGCGCTAGACTCCTCGCCCCCCGCGCGGCGCGCACGCTGCGCGCCCGCCCCCCGCACCCAGAGCACCTCGGAGCGTCCAGCGTGAAGATCGGCGTCCTCAAGGAGATCAAGAACAACGAGAACCGCGTGGCCCTGACCACCGCCGGCGTCGACCGGCTGCGCAGCGCCGGCCACGAGGTCTGGGTCGAAACCAGCGCGGGCATCGGCTCGGGCCTCTCCGACGAGGCCTTCAAGAAGGCCGGCGCCAAGATCGCGCCCGACGCGGCCGCGGTCTGGAAGAACTGCGACATGACCATGAAGGTCAAGGAGCCGCTCGAGAGCGAGTGGCGCCACATGCGCCGCGGCCAGACGGTCTTCACCTACTTCCACCTGGCGGCGGACAAGAAGCTGACGCTCGGCGTGCAGAAGACCGGCGCCCACTGCTTCGCCTACGAGACGCTCGAGCACAACGGCGGGCTGCCGCTGTTGACGCCGATGAGCGAGGTCGCGGGCCGCATGGCGGTGCAGGCCGGCGCCAAGTACCTCGAGGCGCCCGCGGGCGGCTCGGGCATCCTGCTGGGCGGCGTGCCCGGCGTGCGCCCGGCGCGCGTGCTGATCCTGGGCGGCGGCGTGGTCGGCACGCAGGCGGCGCGCATGGCGGCCGGCCTGGGTGCGGAGGTGACGATCCTCGACATCAACCTCGACCGCATGCGCTACCTCGACGAGATGCTGCCGGCCAACTGCCGCACGATCTACTCGACGCCGCTGGCGGTGCGCGAGCACCTGGCCGAGTCCGACCTGGTGATCGGCGCCGTGCTGATCCACGGCGCGGCGGCGCCCAAGCTGGTCAAGCGCGAGGACTTGAAGCTCATGCGCAAGGGCAGCGTGATCGTCGACGTCGCGGTCGACCAGGGCGGCTGCATCGAGACGGTCAAGGCCACCACGCACGCCGAGCCGACCTACGTGGTCGACGGCGTGATCCACTACTGCGTGGCGAACATGCCGGGTGCCGTGCCGCGCACCAGCACCTACGCGCTGACCAACGCGACGCTGCCCTGGGCGGTCAAGCTGGCGCAGTGGGGCCCCGAGCGCGCGATCGTCGAGAGCCCCGAGCTGCGCAGCGCGGCCAACGTGATCGACGGCAAGATCACCTACCAGGCCGTGGCCGAGGCCTTCGGTCTCGAGTACGTCGATCCGATCGTCGCGATCCGCGCGGCGGGCGGCGCGGCCCGCACCACGTCCAAGAAGCCGGCCCTGGCCGACAAGAAGTAGCCGCCGCCGATGAGCCCGTTCGAGGCGCTCGTCCTCGGGCTGGTCGAGGGCATCACCGAGTTCCTGCCGGTCAGCTCGACCGGCCACCTGATCCTGGCGCAGCACCTGCTCGGCCTGCCGAGCACGCCGGCGATCCAGGCCTTCCACATCTGCATCCAGTCGGGCGCGATCGCCGCGGTGCTGGCGGTCTTCCTGCCGCGCGTGCGCCGCATCCTCCGCGGACTGGCCGGTCGCGATCCCGTGCACCTCGGCCTGGGCCTGAAGCTCGTGGTGGCCTTCCTTCCCGCGGCCGTGATCGGCGTGCTGCTCAAGGACTGGATCCGCGGCGAACTCTTCGGCCTGTGGCCGGTGGTCGCGGCCTGGTTCGTCGGCGGTGTCGCGCTGCTCTGCGTGCCCGTGCTGCGGCGCGGCCGCGCCGCGGGCGGCCGGCCGCTCGAGGAACTCTCCTGGTCGCGCGCGCTCGGCATCGGCCTGTTCCAGTGCCTGGCGCTGTGGCCCGGGACCAGCCGCAGCCTGGCGACGATCGCCGGGGGCCTGGCGCTGGGCCTCTCGGGTGCGGCGGCGGTCGAGTTCAGCCTGCTGCTGGGCTTCGTGACGCTCGGGGCGGCGACGGCGCACCAGGCGCACGAGGAAGGTGCGGCGATGCTGCGCGAGATCGGCGCGGGCAACCTGGCGCTCGGCTTCCTGGCGGCTTTCGTCTCCGCCTGGCTGGCGGTGCGCGGCCTGGTCGCGCTGCTCGAGCGCGGCGGGTTGGCGGGCTTCGGCGTCTACCGCATCGCGCTGGCGCTGGCGGTCGCCGGCGCGCTGCTCGCCGGCTGGCTCGCCGCGTGACGCGTCAGCGCGTGTACTCGGCCAGCCAGCGCTCGACGTGCTTGCCGGGGCACAGCGTGTTCTTGAGGTCCTGGTGGCCGTAGACCGCCGCGCGCGGGATCTGGCTCTGGCGCCGCAGCTGCTCGAGCAGGCGCCGCAGGCTCTCGAGCATCGGCTTCGAGGGCCGGTCCTCGTCGTAGTTGCCGATCAGGCACACGCCGATGTTCTGCACGTTGTTGTCGCCGTCGGCGTGCGCACCCTGGTAGGTCAGCTCGCGGCCCTGGAACACGTGGCCCGCGGGATCGATCAGGAAGTGGTAGCCGAGGTCGCCCCAGCGCGGCGACTTGGATTCCATGTGGCTCTTCTGCATCAGGCGCAGCGCGGCCGCGGTGTCTGCGATCGAGCCGTCGAGCGGATCGGCGTGCTCCTCGGCCGAGTGGTGCACGGTGATGCGCTTCCAGCCGCCGCGGTTCTTCTCCATGCGCTCGGGTCGCGCGGCGGCCGCGCCCCAGGCGCCGCGCGAGACGATCGACAGGCCGGCGGGCGAGCTGGCGTCCTCGCTGCGCTTGCCGTCGAGCAGCTTGTCGGCCTTGCTGATCAACAGCCGCGCGCGCTCGCGCTGGCCTTCGCTCGCGTGCGGGTCGGCGACCACGCGCTCGAAGCCGGCGCGCGAGCTGCGCACGCGCGTGCGCAGCTGCGACTCGGTGGTCACCTTGCCGGCCTGCTCGCGGCGCGCGAGCTCGAGCCGGCCCTGCGCCAGCTGCAGCTCGCCCTCGACGCGCCAGAAGCTCGGCCGGTCGGCGGGTTGCGTCGCCAGCCAGCGTTCGATCGTCTCGAGCTTCTCCCACGACAGCGGGCGGCCGACCCACTCGGGCGTCAGCTCGAGGTCGAGCGCCTCGGGCGCGGGCTCGATGCGCGTCGACTGCGCGGTGCTGTCGGGCGGTCGCACGCCCTGCGTGCGGCAGGCGGGCGCCAGGACGGAGGCGAGCAGGGCCAGTGCGAGCGCGCGCGGCAGCGCGCACGAGGCGAGGCGGAGTTGCATGGTCGTAGCGGCATACCGCTTCGGACAGGGCGAAACAACGGTCCAGCGCGCGGCCTCACGATGTCCTTGCTTGGCTTGCTCCTACGCGCGTGGTGGAGTGGGACGCATGCAGCGCCCGAACCGCTGGTGGCGGATGTGCCGGACCGGGTCCCGGGGGACGCTGGCCGGGCTGGGCCTGGCCGCCCTGGCCGCGGCCCAGGTGCCGCAGCCGCCCGTTTCCCCGCCCGCCGGCCAGGACCCCGAGCTGGCCGCGCTCCTCGACGAGGAGCGCCGCGACGCCGACCTCGAGCGCCGGCGCGGCAAGGTCGAGTCGGCCAAGAGCCGCTTCGAGGAGCTGCTCGACGAGAACCCCGCTGACGGCCTGGCGCGCACGCTGCTGGCGCAGTGCCTGCTCGACCTGGCCCAGCCGGCGCTGGCCGAGCAGGAGGCCGCGCGCGCGCTGGCCGACCTGGGCAAGGCACCGGTCGAGGCCCAGGCGGCGGCCCGGCGGCTCCTGGCGACGCTGCAGCGCCTGCGCGGGCGATCGACCGAGGCCTTGGCGAGCGCCGCCGGCCTGCGGCCGCAGGAGGACCCGCGCGACGCGCTGGTGCTCGGCCGCTGCCAACTCGAGGCGGGCCAGCGCGAGGAAGCCTGGAAGAGCTTCGGCCAGGGCACGCGCGCGCCGGCGGGAGCGGACTGGGAGCGCTGGCTGGCGCTGGCGCGCTGCAAGCAGGCGCTGGGCGACCTGGTCGGCGCCTCGCAAGCGCTGGTGCAGGCCGAGAAGCACGCCGGCGGGCCGGAGCCCGACGTCCTGTGCGCCTGGGGCGAGGTCTACTTCGAGGCCGACCGCGAGATCGAGGAGGCCCAGCAGCGCTCGGCCTCGGAGCTGGCGCGCGAGGCGCTGCGCCTCCACCCGCTGCACGAGGACGCGCAGCTCCTGCTCTACCGCCTGCACCGGGTCAACTGGCGCCGCGACAGCAAGAGCGCGACGCAGATCCTGGGCGAGTACCTGGCGCGCCGGCCCGACTCGATCGAGGCGCTGCTGCTGGCGGCCGGCAACGACCTCGACGACGGCCAGCTGCGCGCCGCGCGGGGGCGCCTGGCGCAGCTCGATCGCCTGGCGGGCGGCCGGCGCGCGCTGCGCACGCTGCACGCCGCGCTGGCGATCGTCGAGCACCGCCGCGAGGACGGCCGCAAGATCCTGGCCGAGCTGGCGGCGGCCGATCCCAAGGACGCGCTTCCCGAGCGCGAGGTCGGCCGGCACCTGCTCGAGCTGTACCGCTTCGCCGAGGGCCTGGAGTTCGTGCGCGCCGCGACCGAGCGCGATCCCACCGACCACGAGGCCTGGACGCAGTACGGCCGCGCGCTGGCCAACACCGGCGCGGAGACCGAGGCGCTGGCGGCGCTCGAGAAGGCCCAGGAGCTGGCGCGCGGCCGGCAGGACGCCTGGCGCAACAACCTGCGCGTGGTGCTGTCGAAGATGGCGCGCGAGCACAAGCGCGAGGGCCACGGCGACCTCGAGTTCGCCTGGAACGAGGACGCGGCCGAGATCCTGCGCGAGTACCTGGTGCCCTTCTACGCCAGCTCGCGCGCCGAGCTGGCGCGGCGCTACGGCTTCACGCCCGGGCCGACGGCGATCGAGGTCTTCGCCAAGCACCAGGACTTCTCGGTGCGCTCGACGGGCTTCGAGGGCTTCCCGGCGCTGGGCGTGTGCTTCGGACCGGTGGTGACGGCGGTCTCGCCGCTGTCGGAGCTGCGCGGCACCTTCTCGTGGGCGCGCACGAGCTACCACGAGTTCACGCACGTGATCCACCTGGGCCTCTCGCACAACCGCTGCCCGCGCTGGATCACCGAGGGCCTCGCCACCTGGGAGGAAGTCGAGAAGAACCCGGCTTGGACGCGCAACATGCGCCGCGAGCTGGTCGACGCCTTCGCCAACGAGGACCTGATCCCGGTGCGCGAGCTCAACCGCGCCTTCCGCGGACCGCGCATCCTGTTCGGCTACTACCAGGGCGGCCTGTTGTGCCGCATGTTGATCGACGAGCACGGCTTCCCGCCGATGGTGCGGCTGCTCGAGGCCTTCGACCGCGGCCTCGACCTCGACCAGGCCTTCCGCGAGGTGTTCCAGGCCACGCCCGAAGAGGTCGACCTGCGCTTCCACGCCTTCGTCGCGCGCGAGATCGCCGGACTGCGCATCGAGCCGCGCTGGACCAGCACGACCGCGCAGCGCCTGCGCCTGGCGCTCGGGCGCGCACGGCCGAGCGAGGCCGGCGCGCGCGCGCGCTGGATCGACGGCTGGTGCTCGATCGCCTGGCAGGCCTGGCAGGAGCAACGCCGCGTCGACGCGCAGGAGGCGCTGCGCGTGCTCGGCGACGAGAGGCCCGAACCGGCGCGCGCGAGCTTCCTGCGCGGCGAGATGGCGCTGGCGGCGGGCAAGAAGGAGGAAGCGCGCGCGATCTGGGAGGCGGCGCTGGCCGCGGGCGGCGACGACTTCCGCGCGCGGATCGCGCTGGCGGTGCTCGGGGATCCCGAGACGGAGCCGGAGTTCGTCGAGGGCCAGCTCAAGGCCGCGGAGGCGCTGTTTCCCGGGTATGCCGAGCGGCCGCTGTCGGCGGAGTTGCTGCTCGCGGCGTTCTACGACAAAGCCGGGCGGGTGGACGACGCGCTGGCGGCCAAGGAGCGCTGGCTGGCGTACGAGTCCGGCGCGCCGGCGGAGACGTTGGAGGTCGCGCGCTGGCACGCCGGACACGCGCGGCACGAACGCGCGGCGGCGTTCTTCGCGCGCGCGAACGAGATCGACCCGTTCCAGTGGAAGTTGCACGCGGACTGGGCCGCGGCGCTGCGGGCGTTGAAGCGCACGGCGGAGGCCGAGCGCGAGTACCGCATCGCGCTGGCGGTCCCGGCGGCGCACGAGGGGGACGAGGGCGGGCCGGCGGACGAGACGCAGCGGGCCGCGCTGCATGGCGGGCGCGCGTGGGCGTTGCTGGAACTCGGCCGGAGGGAGGAGGCGCTGGTCGCCGCGCGCGCGGCGTTGGAACTCGACGCGGAGTGTGCCGACGCGCGCACGGTGCTCGAGCGGGCGCGGTGAGGTGGCGAGCGGGCGCGGCGTCGCGCGTGCCGAGCGAGGTGGTGGCGCGGTGTGCGGCGGCGCGAAACTCGGCCCTTTCAAGCGGACCGACGTGCGGGCCGGCCACGGGGTCGCAACGCTGCACGGCAGACGCTCGGGCCTGCCTGCTTGAATGGGCCGAGTTTCGGGCGAGCGGGCTTGGCCCGGAGCTTCAGGTGTGATGGTGTAGAGGCGGCCGGCTCCTCGCCGCAGTCGCTCCGTAGCGCTGCAATGGTCTTTCGGACCATAGAAAGGAAACCGGCCTATGCACCAGCTTAGCGCGAAGACCGTCGGGTGTTG
>Ga0315910_10000254_pt1 | contig 58734 bp, 53 predicted proteins | sample EdamamesoilMG_FD_204470 | JGI IMG/M metagenome (GOLD analysis project Ga0315910, IMG submission 204470) | Garden soil microbial communities collected in Santa Monica, California, United States - Edamame soil | ecosystem: Environmental > Terrestrial > Soil > Garden | place: USA: California... | reverse complement strand
CGTTTCTATGCTGACATCCGCGATGTCTATCAGGAAGTCCATCGGGCAGCAGCACCGCTTAAAACCCGGATGCTGTCTGTGCCGCAGCAATACAAAGACATTCTGCAAAAATACTTTCGTTACTACATTCACCTCTCACCGGCCGACAAGGTGAAGTTCGAACGAAAGGTTTGCAACTTTATCTACAGCAAACACTTTATTCCTCGGGGCATTCCCGAGGTACCTGTAGTATTGCAAGTGCTTATTGCCGCGTGTGCCGTTCAACTTACCTTTGGCCTATCGCACGTGTACCTCCGCCATTTCAAAAGAATACTTGTGTATCGTGATGATTACTTTTCTTCCATCACCAAACAATACCACAAAGGCGAGGTGAATCCCCGCTTCGGCATGATCGTACTCTCCTGGCAAAGTTTTGTGGAGGGTTACATCAATTCAACGGATGCGCGAAATCTTGGCCTTCATGAAATGGCCCATGCCCTGCGACTTGAAAATATTATCCGAAACGAGGAGTACCAATTCTTTGATGATGAATTGCTGAAACAGTTGGATGACTACTGCCATCGGATATGTTATTCGGAAGAAGAATTGAACGATACATTTTTCCGGCCGTATGCGTGCACCAACGTACACGAATTCTTCGCGGTGTCAGTTGAAAACTTCTTCGAACGATCCGAGCTCTTCAAATCTGAGCTTCCGGAGTTGTATACAATTATGGTTCGTCTGCTTAATCAAGATCCGATTGCGATGAGAGCAATTTAAGATTTGGGTCGAACGATTGCTTAAGGTCGAACGAAGTACTCTCTTTCAATTTCATCCAGGGCAGAATCTGTGTCCTGAGCCTGGTCGGGATTACCTTTATACAACTCTAACCTTTCCCGAACAACCGCCTTATGCCATTCCGGAATCTCTAAATTGTCTTCATTGATGTCTTCAGTCGCAACTTCAAATCGTTCCATTCCTTGTAGAATCTTGGTCGGGTCCTACCCAATCGTGTTCTGTATCCAGCTAGTCAAAATGCGATACTCGCAAAAAGACCATCCTCCTCTCCGTGTCCACCCAAAGATAGTAGTCACTCGAAGTATGATTTAAAAAGTCCTTTTTGTAGTAAATCCTTGCTGAATTGTCATCTGGTAACTCAAGCCAATCTGGGCAGTTGTTGCATCCTTGTTTTAACTCATTTGCTATTTCGTTAAACATGGGTGTACCTCTTTCGGCCGTGAGGAGGGGTTGATCATGGGCCAATATTTTTACCATGACCGTGGAGTCATAAGTAAACCCCATCCAATGTATGTCAGAATCATAGATGCCAAAATTTTTATGCATTATTTTCTCCACAGAACTTGGTGGAGCGAATCCAAAGTTCGACTTAAATGCATCTAAAGACATCTCTCTGTCTGTGGTCTCGGCCGCAAATAAATCAACAGTTGAAACTACGACCGTTCCGATTACGCAAATAATGGATATTGCGATATATATTCTGAACTGCCATCCTGCCGTTCTTCTTACAATAGCAAGTATTATAAACACAACAGATGCAATGCCTAAGAAGGCAATAACAACTAATTGTATTACATATAGAAGCACCTGTATCATTTGGGTATGCAGTCGTTGCTGGCTTTGCCGCTAATCAATATGAATTTTCCACCAAATAAAAGTACTCTTATTGAATTTGATTCTTGACACCATACATCTTGGTTTAATCAAAAGATAATCTAACAAAAGGAAGAACCGGTTCCAAGTTCAACGTTCCAAGTCCATGGTTTTCTCAACCTGAAACTTGGAACCTTCAACCTTGAACTTGGAACCATTATCCTTATCATTGCAAAAAAAAAATTGTATGAACTGGGAGCACCTGCTTTCTTCCGCCCGCAGAGGACAAAAAATTATAGCTACACACGAGCCTTCACGAAGCGCGTTCGAGCAGGACTACGACCGGATTATTTTCTCCCATCCGTTTCGCAGGCTCCAGGATAAAACGCAGGTACACCCCCTGCCGGAACACGACTTTGTTCACACACGCCTCACGCACAGCCTGGAAGTTTCAAGCGTTGGTCGTTCACTCGGTAAACGTGTTGGCGAAATTATCCTTCAACGACACCCTTCGCTTTCTAAAAATTCTTCCTTGTTTGATTTTGGTGCCATTGTAGCGGCTGCATCATTGGCGCATGATCTGGGCAATCCGCCATTTGGTCACGCGGGTGAAGATGCCATTTCTGATTTCTTCATACATCATCCGTACGGTCAGTCGTTCAAAGCAAACGTTACTGAAGCCGAATGGACTGATCTTACCAAGTTCGAGGGCAATGCGCAAGGCTTTCGAATTCTCAACAAAAACCAATACGGACTTAAGCTCACGTTTGCCACCCTTGGTGCCTTCACAAAGTATCCATGCCCCGCGTTGTTTCCGGATCGCGATAAATCAAAACGCAGTCAGAAAAAATTTGGATACTTTCAATCCGAAAAAGAAATCTTTCAGGAAGTTGCCGAGCAGTCAGGATTGATTAAGGTATCTGACTACTCTTCCAGCAGACATCCGCTAGCGTTTTTAGTAGAAGCCGCTGACGACATCTGTTACAGCATCATCGACCTGGAAGACGGTTGCAGTTTGGGGTTAGTGAGTTACGAAGAAGCCAGAACCTTGTTCGAAGGTGTGCTCACAAAAAATAGAGCGAAGCTTGGCAAGCTTGATCAACTGCCCAGTCAGCAGGAAAAGATTGGCTACCTGCGCGCATTGGCCATTGGCGACTTGATGGACGAATGCAGCACCTTATTCCTGGATCACGAAGAAGAAATACTTTCGGGCAAGTTTGACCAGGCGCTGGCCGATCATTGCTCATCTAAAGCAGCGTTGAAAAAAATCATTGATGTATCGGTAGAAAAAATTTATCGTGCGCGACAGGTAGTAGAAATTGAGGCGGCTGGTCACGCTGTACTTCCCGGACTGCTGGAAGAATTTACTACGGCAGGATACTACCTCATGCAAAAGACAAAATCAAGAAAGTATCAAAACCTGCAGTTACTGCTTCCTGCTGAAGTTCGCGCAGACATTGAACTTCATTCGGAGAATACTTACCATATGCTTCGGTTGATTATTGATTTTGTTTCCGGGTTAACCGACCGGCATGCGCTTTCGCTTTATCGGAAGGTAAAGGGAATGGCGGTGTAGGGAAACCCATTACTTCAATCGAACGAAGTATACCTTGTCAGGCCAAAGATATTTTTGAACTCCATACCCATCCGTCAAAGGGTGTGACGAATAAAGAGTAATTGTCTTATTTGGGGTTGTATCGAATACTACTCCGCAATGACCGTACACTTTATTCTGATACACATTCCAAAATTGAACAAAGTCACCTGGCCTTACATCTTCAAACTTCATTATGTCAATTCCTTTGTTGCTTTTCGAGAGAGCGCTTTGCACACCTTTAATTACAGTCGACTCGCTTTGGATAAGACTGTCCAAGTTTTCCGATGTAATTATTCTAATATCATTTTTTCCCTGGTAGACAATGGCTCAAAACTGTCTATTACTTTAATTACAAACTCAGTACACACAACATCGTTGTAGGTCGGGGCCATTAACTTTCCCCTTGCTTCAAGTAACTCAAGTATTTGTTTGTTCTTGACTGGAAGCTTGCTCAACAAAACAGAATCAATCTGAGAATCAATCAACCAAATGGGTTGGGTATTCAACCAGTAACTTCCAAAAATGAAGAAACCAATAATTACTAGTCCTGAAAACAAAGAGATAACAATTCCTCTCATAAAGCATCAGGAGAAATTAACCTTGCTCACCCAAACCTCTTCTCCACCAACTCCATAAACTCATGGAACTCTTCGCTGTCGCGATCCCAGGTGGCGGCATACTCTTCGTCAATGTATTTTAAGGCAGCATTGAAACTGTCGAGTTGATCAAGGCGGTCAATCGCTTTGCTGAACAATTCAAAGTCACCGTGAAATAATACTTTGGTGAACATGAACTTCTGATTAATCGACAAGCTTTCTTTAATCTTGGCGATCTTTTGAAAATTATCCACCAGCGAAGGTTTCGACTCACGGCTTAATTTGTCGTTGATGGTTGGTGCAGGCTGCGGCTGGCGCGGTGTATTGGCGCGGACAGGATGCGGAGGAGGTGTTGGCTTTTCTTCAACAACCGGAATTGTATTTATTGGAACCACCGGCTTTACCGGCTCAGGCTCTTTTTCAACAACAGGTTGGGCCTTCACTTCGGGCGAAGGTGTTTTAAAAACCGGCTCGGCATTTTTGATAACATAAAACCGCGCAGGATCCAGCGGCACCACCTGCGAGAATTGTGTGAGGTACTCATCCACATCTTCCGGAGTAAAGTTCACTTCATCCAGAATCTGATCGAGTATAGCAAAGGCTTCGTTACCCGGAATTTCCGTTACCCCTTTCTCTTCCAGCTTTTGGAGCATCCGCTCCAGCGGAGCCTTGTTCACTTTCAGGTAGCGAATCTCCTCACGGAAGGGTTCTACTTCCAGCTTATTGTTCTTTCCCTGAATTAGCATGGAATAAAAATCAAGCGGATCGAAAATAACCAGCAACGCCTGACTGGACGCCTTCTTCAGCAACGGAGCAAAATGTGCGCGGTCAATCGAAATGTTTTTGGAAACCACGCCCATGTAATTCTCCAGCGCTTCTTTTACTTCGGCATGCTCGTAATCGAAGTAGGGGCTCTTCAGTTTTTTTACTTCTTCCTTCCAGGCGCGGAAAAGTTCGCGTACCACAAAAAGGTTTACCTGCTGCACATTACCCAGGGTAAGGAGCTCACTGCCGTTGATTTTTTCCTTCGACTCAAAGAATCCTTTCAGCAATTTTTCGGCATAAGCATCACCATACAGCGCAATAGCTTCGAGACTTATCTTTTCATCCATGCAGGTACTACTTTTTTATGAACAATACTGGCTATAAAGTTAATCGAAATAGGTATTCGGAGTAAGCCTCTCCGTATTAGTTTGCTATTTTTAGCCCATGTTTATTGAACCACAATTAGGGAACAGGCGCGACCGCAGCGGGTGGATTGAGGTGATTGCCGGCTGTATGTTCTCCGGAAAAACCGAAGAGCTTATCCGGAGGCTAAACCGTGCACTTATTGCCCGACAGAAGGTAGAAATATTCAAACCGGTAACGGATAAACGCTACCACCACGAACAAATTGTTTCGCATAATGAAAACGCCATCCGGTCAACACCTGTAAACTTCGCGAACGACATACTATTGCTGGCTGGCGACTGCGATGTGGTGGGCATAGATGAGGCACAATTTTTTGACGATGCCATTCCCGAAGTGTGCAACACACTCGCCAACCAGGGCAAGCGGGTAATTGTAGCCGGGCTCGATATGGACTTTGAAGGAAAACCATTTGGCCCGATGCCCAATTTATTGGCCATTGCCGAGTTTGTAACGAAAGTTCACGCCATCTGCGCACAAACCGGTGAACTTGCATCGTTTTCATTCCGGCTAATCGCCAGCGAACAGCAAGTTGTATTAGGCGAACGAAACGAATACGAAGCCCGAAGCCGCAAAGCATTTGTTGAAGGAATGAAAGAACGAAAGAAACGTGACTAGGATGTTTTCTATTAATTTTCAATTGGCCAATGTGCAGATGTGCAGATGGATTCGCATCTGCACATTGGTACATTTACTCATCTGCACATTCACATTGTCTTACGCCCAGGAAATTCCCCTCGGCACCTGGCGCGCGCATATTTCATACAATTCCATTACCAGTGTGGCCCTTGGCAACAACCAGCTATTTGGTGCTGCATCGGGTGGTGTGATGGTATTGGACCGAACTGATAATAGTATTTCGAGTTACACACGACTAAATGGACTTACCAGCACAGCCATTACCTCCATTGCTTTTCATCAATCAACAAACCAACTGCTGATCGCTTACGCGGATGGAAAGATTGACATCGTAAAAGAAAACCTCGTTAAAAGTCTTGACCCAACACAAACAACATCCATTACCGGATCGAAACAAATAAACCACATCAGTGTGAGGGCTAACCTTGCCTACTGCTCCACCGATTATGGTGTGGTGGTAATTGATCTGACCAGCGCTGAGATCAAAGAAACCTGGCGCGACCTGGGTGTTGATGGCGCAACGTTAAAAATCAATCAGGCTGCCTTTCGAAACGATAGTATCTTCCTGGCAACAGCACACGGTGTACTGGCTGGCGATCAGGACGACAACTTACTTGACTACACCAAATGGAAACGGTTTAACACAGGCGACTTCAACGGAAACATTTCGTGCATTGCCATGTTCAACACCATGATTTATGCTACCGTTAATACGCTCGGTTTGTACCGTTATGAAAACGGAAGCTGGACAAAAGAAACATTTCTTACCGGCACAACTTTTCAAAGTCTTCAGGCTTCAATCAATAATCTGTTGATCTGCGAAAGCGGCAGGCTCTGGAAATTGAATTCAGCCAATACAATTTCACAAGTTGCTGATGCCTTGATTAGCAACGCGCAAACTGCATTGGAGGATAGCGACAACAAGCTTTGGATTGGTGATGGCAACAACGGAGTAGTTGCTAATAGCACCGGCTCCTTTCAACAATATCTGCCGAATGGTCCATCCAATGCTTCAATCTTCCGGATGACGTATGCACAAGGTCGTATGATTGGTTTGGGCGGTGGCTATTCATCAACCTTTCAGGCATTAGACAACACCGGACTTATTGATACTTACGAAAATGGAATCTGGTCTACCTCAACATCTGCCATGCAAGACCTTACGGATATCGTGGCAATCGATGGCAAGCAGTATGTTTCGTCCTTTGGTTATGGAGTTGAAGAACGCACAGGTACTACCAGCGAAATCATTTACGATAACACAAACAGTCCGCTGGTTAATCTCAATCCTCCGGGAAAATTCACCAACATTACCGCAGTGGAAAATTCATCGCAGGGAATCTGGGTAGCAAACTACGGCACACCACAATCGCTGCACTTGCTGAAATCGAATAACACCTGGGAGTCGTTCACCGCCTCGGTAACACCCGCACGTTACCCCAGCGATCTGCTTACCGACTATGCTAAAAATGTTTGGATGGTTGTGAACCCTGCACAAGGGGGTGGTCTTTATGTTTTTAATCGAGACGATAACGCGTTCACCTACATCAGCGAATTGACCGGCAGTGGAGCGTTGCCCAGTAAATCCGTTCGGTCAATCGTAAAAGATCGCGATGGGTTAGTATGGGTTGGTACCGACATTGGTGTTTGCTACTTCTACGATCCATCTGAAGATGCTATCAAACCGATTTTTGAAAATCGATTTCTGCTTCGCGATGACAAAGTAACAGCCTTGGCTGTTGATGGTGGTAACCGTAAGTGGATGGGTACGGAACGTGGCGTGTGGTTGTTTAATCCCACCGGAGAAGAATTGGTGTACAATTTCAACACAGCCAACAGTCCGCTGTTGTCTAACGTGATCCGCGATATCGAAGTGCATGAAAAAACAGGCGAAGTCTTTTTCGTAACCGATAAGGGTGTGGTTTCCTTCCGCAGCGATGCAACCACAAGCACCAATACTTTTGAGACCATTAAAATTTTTCCCAATCCGGTTACACACACTTTCAACGGCACGGTGGGAATCTCCGGCCTCGCCACCGATGCCGTAGTAAAGATTACCGACATCAGCGGTAAACTTGTTTGGCAAACAAAGGCCAACGGAGGCACCGCTACCTGGAATGTTCACGACTACAACGGCAGGCGTGCTGCAACCGGTGTTTACGTAGTATTTGCCGTACTGCCAGACGGAAGCGAAAGCGTAGCCGGAAAAATTGCTGTTATCGACTAAGACCATTCCGGGTTCAAGGTTCAATGTTCAAGGTTTCGTTACATAACGTTGAACCAGAAACCTGAAACTTGGAGCCTTGAACCTGAAACCCTGAACAACTAAAAACGTGCTTCACAAGACCCGCGGCATCGTATTCCGGTTTACAAAATATGGCGAGACGTCCATCATTGTAAACATCTTCACCGAACTGTTCGGAATGCAGAGCTACATTGTAAACGGAGTTCGAAATAAATCCAGCAAAACTAAAATTGCTTTATATCAGCCCTTAACACTGCTCGATCTGGTGGTTTATCATCGTGAGCATGCCAGTATTAATCGCATCAAGGAGATAAAGTGCTTGTATCCTTATCAATCGCTATCAACCGATGTTCGGAAAACAGCATTGGCCATGTTCATGAATGAGATCATCACCAAAACCATTCGGGAGGAAAGTCACGCGCAGGAGCTATGTGAGTTTCTTATTGAATCTTTCATAACCTTAGACCAACAAACTGACCGAACAGAAAATTTTCATTTGATATTCTTGTTGAAGCTAAGCCGCTTGCTGGGTTTTGGAGCTCACACAACCAACGATGTATTAAATATGCGTGTACCCGATCAACACGTGCAGAACTTGTTAACTGAACTAATTCGCGCAGAGTACAATCATGCGTTTCAAATTACTTCGGCCCAGCGAAGAGAACTTCTTGATCTCATTCTGAAATTCTATGCAGACCACATCGACACGCTAGGTGAGATTAAATCCGTGCAGGTGTTACGCGAAGTATTGAACTGATCTCTAAAATCCTTTGCCAGCAATATCATTGCGAAACATCTCCATGCCCTTGCGATCCTGCAGGGTAACATACACAAGCTTTCCGTTAATACCCCCAAATACCAGATTGCTGCAATTCTTTCCCTTGAGTTGAACTTCGCGGATGATGTCGCCCTTCGGAGACAGCACCACTACAACTCCCTTTCCATATCGGGTTGCATACAGGTTTCCTTCCTTGTCGCATTTCATGCCATCGAAACCAAAATCTGGAAACTCGGCAAAGAGTCGCTTGTTCGAAATATTTCCTTTACTATCGACATCAAACGCCCAGATTTTTTTCTGCACGCTTTCATTTACATAAAGTATCTTTTCATCAGGACTCAATTCAATGCCGTTGGTGGTTCCCATCTTGTCGTCCAACAGTACAGCCTTACCTCCCTTATCTACACGCCAGATTTTACCGGTACTCTCCTTCCAGTTCGGATCAGAAACAAACAACTGATCTTTCCGGTTAATGCAAAAATCGTTCGGCTGGTTAAACGCATCGTTGTGTACATACACGCTTACCTTTTTTGTTTTCATATTTACCTGTAGCACATTGTGGCCCGTAAAATCGGCCAGGTACATGGTGCCCTTGCTGCTGAACTTTATACTGTTGGCGGTACTGCCTTCGGGCAAGGTTAAAAACAATTGCACCTTACCATCAGGCTTAACCAGACCGATGGTACCATCCTTCTGAAAATTCACAACAAACAAATTACCCTTTGCATCGAAGCATGGTCCTTCAATATTATTGGTAAAAAGATTCTCAGCGGTAAAGTCTTCAGCAATAAAATGGCGTTGAAAATCCTGTGCCCTTGTGAGCAGCGAAAAGGTAAAGGCCGTTGTAAAGAGGAAAAGTTCTTTTGTCATGATTGAAAGATTGTTGAAACAGAAGTAGTTACCAGCATTCAAAAATAATTAAATATTAAATCCGAAACAGGTCATCAATCGATGAACGGATCATTTAATCACTAATCCGATGATCAATCCCCCAACGATGATCAACGGTGAAGGAAGTTTGGTGAAGGCCAGCAACGCGAAGGTGCCAATAACTACGAAGAAATTCATGAATGTATTTTCCAGCGGTTGAAAAAGAATTATGGCCGAAGTAGCCACGAGGCCCGAGCTGGCAGCCGTAATTCCTTCCAATGATGCGCGCACACCGCGATACTTCTTCAGGTTTTCCCAGAACCGAATGATAAAAAAAATCAGCAGTGTGCCTGGAAGGAACACACCCAGCGATGATGTAACTGCACCAATGAGCGTACCTGCTACGCCATAGTCGCGGGCCGAGAGCGCACCAATGTAAGCCGCAAATGAAAACACCGGACCAGGTAATGCCTGCGCTACGGCATAGCCCGACAAAAATTCATTGTGTGATATTGGATGGTGATACGGCTTAGGCGAAAACTTTTTCAGTTTTGTTTTCAGCTCCGATGCTTTGGTTACACGCTCGCTGGCATCTTCATACTCGGCATCCACAAACTCTGTGTACAGTAAAGGTGTCAGCACCGCGCCACCACCAAACACGAGGCTTCCACTGCGATAAAAATTTTCAAACAAACGTATCGGAAGTGCTTTGGTAAAAAGGCCCAACACAGCGGCCAGTATCAGAATGCCGATCCATAACAAGAAATTTCGCCAGGGCACTCTAAATTTCTTCTTCTCTTCGCGCGGCTGCGCCTTATACTTCAGGGCTGTAATGAGCCCCGCGCCAAGCAAGATCACAGGGAAGATATAGGGAGACTGAACAGCATACGACAAAACACCTGCCCCAATCATAATCGCAATACCCGATTTTGTATGAATGGTTTTTAAACTGATTGAGTACGCACCATAACTCACAAATCCAACGGCCATTGGCTGAATGAATCGTGTAAACTCCAGCGACAGATTTTTTTGTTCGATGTTAGAAATAAGAATGGCCGCCAGCGTCATGATAGAAACAGCTGGAAGCACCCACACCAATAAGGTGAGGTAAGCCAGCTTTTGCCCGCCAAGTTTATAACCAATGGCGGTTAATGTTTGTGTTGAGGTTGGCCCCGGAAGAATCTGGCAGAGCGAATTGATCTCCATAAGATCTTCTTCAGAAAGGTAGTGATGCTTGCGCACCAACACTTTTTGAAAGTGCGCGATATGCGCTTGTGGCCCGCCAAAAGTAGAAACGGCCAGTAACAGCACATCGCGAAGAAAGAGGTAGTATCGAACGCTCTTTACTTCCATTGTAGCGGGTGTATATACTGGTTTGACCCCACGGTGTATCGTGTTATTTTTTTAATCCGATTTCGCGAAGGCGCTGATCCAGAAATTCACCCGCTGTAATATCCTCCCAGATTTTTGGATTCTCTTTGTCCACACAACTGGCCAGCGCTGCGAGGCTCATCTCCGAACGTGGATGCATAAAGAAAGGTATGGAGTAACGCGGTGTGTTCATGAGATGACGCGGAGGATTCACCACACGGTGAATCGTTGACTTCAGTTTTCTGTTGGTGAAGCGTTCGAGCATGTCGCCCACATTCACAACAAGTTGATCGGGCAGTGCCGTAATCGGAATCCACTTACCATCTCTGCGCAATACCTGTAACCCATCTGCGCTGGCACCCATCAATAAAGTGATAAGGTTGATATCGCCATGTTCGGCTGCACGTACGGCATCGGCAGGAACAGCATCCGGGTTTTCGATGGGGAAGTAATGTATTTCGCGAAGAATACTATTGCCGTTCCTGATCTTTTCGTCAAAATAATTCTCCGGAAGATTGAGATAAAGTGCAATGGCGCGCAACATGTACATGCCGGTTTTTTCAAGGGCACGGTACACATCAATTGCTATTTTAAATTCAGGAACTTCTTCAGGCCACACGTTGGGCGGATAATTTTCCTTCTTCAGTTCTTCGGTCGTAAGTTCCTGACCTACGTGATAAAATTCCTTAAGGTCACCTGTGTTTCTTCCTTTGGCATGTTCCTTTCCTTTACCGGTGTATCCGCGTTGACCAGCCATCCCCGGCAGCTCATGCTTTTTCTTTATTTCATCCGGCAGGGCGAAATATTTCTTAATAGCAGCGTAAAGTGTTTGCTGCATTTCATCGGTTAGAAAATGATTTCGCAGGGCAACAAATCCGATATTGTGGTATGCGGCTCCTAGATCTGTAACAAACTTTTGTCGCTTTGCCTGATCATCCGAAAGAAAGTCGGCCAGATCGAGTGACGGAATTTCATCGTATAAGATTTCGTTCATAACCGTTTGAAGAAATGATGTCGCGCAAGCTAAATATTTTTACCTAATTTTAATCTGATTAAAACAGAACAAGTGATGAAAACAACACGAAGAAAATTTATGGAGCAGGCGCTGAAAGCAACGGCCGTAACCAGTCTTGCGCCCTTTACCCTGCAAGCCGCCTGTGCACCTACTGCTTCACCCGCATCATCCGTTCACAGCACTGCTGCGCTGCAGTTTGCGCAAGTGGCATTGCCGTATGCTTATGCTGCCCTTGAGCCTTCCATCGACACACTTACGATGGACATTCATTACAATAAACATCATGCAGCCTACATCAAGAATGTTAATGATGCCATTGCTGCTGAAAATATTTCCTTTACTACCGAAAAAGATTTTTTTGCCAATGCTTCTAAACTCTCAGCGAAGGCGCGTAACAATGGTGGCGGTGCATGGAATCATAATTTTTTCTGGCAGGTAATGAAGCCCAATGGCGGTGCGCCCACCGGCAAGGTGCTGGATGCTATCAACGCAGCGTTTGGCTCGTTCGATAAAATGAAAGAGCTGTTTACGCAGGCTGCCATGACCCGATTTGGATCGGGTTGGGCCTGGGTTATAAAAGACGGAAACACGCTAAAGATCACCTCAACACCCAATCAGGACAATCCCATGATGGATAGCAGTGAGGTGAAAGGAACTCCCGTTCTCGCACTGGATGTTTGGGAACACGCCTACTACCTGAAGTATCAGAACAAACGAAACGAGTACGTGGCCAACTGGTGGAATGTGGTAAACTGGGATGAAGTAGCCAAGCGCGTGTAATGCGGCACACCGGCTACTACTCAACAAACAACACTAATCCTTTCAGGTATTCACCTTCGCGGTGAAAGATGGAAACCGGATGATCAGCCGGTTGTGTAAGCCGATGCAGTACTTTGATTTGTCGCCCGGCTTGAATGGCTGCCGAAACAATGGTATCGTAAAACAATTGCGTGTCCACCACCTGCGAACAAGAGAAAGTAAAGATTATACCTCCTGCACGAACAGCTTTCATGGCTTCGGTATTCAGCCGCTGATACCCTTTTACCGCCTGATGCCGGGCGTCACGGTGCTTGGCAAAGGCAGGAGGATCGAGAATAATCAGATCGTATTGATCTTGTTTGTCTTTCAGAAAATCAAAGGTGTCTTCAGCATAGCATGCATGAATGTTCGGATTGAATCCGTTCACGTCAAGATTTTTACGCGTTAAAGCAATCGCTTTTTCAGAGGCATCCACCGAGTGCACCAATTCGGCACCCGCATTTAAGGCAAACACTGAAAAACCTCCAGTATAACAAAAGGTGTTCAGCACTTTTTTCCCTTTTGAAAACTCTCCCAGTAATCTTCTGTTCTCGCGCTGGTCTAAAAAGAATCCGGTCTTTTGTCCTTCCTCCCAATCTATTAAAAATTTATTTCCATGTTCCAGCACAACATGCGGCACTACACCCATACCCAGCAGATACTCATCGTTATCGGCATCGCGCATTTTTCCCGGCAAGGTTGACTGACTTTTGTAGTAAACTGTTTTAAGGTTTTCTTCCAATACAAGCTGAAGCGCTGCAGCAATTGATTTCCGGTCGAGGTGCATTCCCACGGAATGCGCCTGCATCACAACCGCGCCATCGTAGTAATCAATAATAAGTCCAGGCAAACCATCACCTTCACCATGCACAAGTCGAAAAGCGTTTGTAGCTGTTGAAGGAAGGCCGGCACTTTTTCTTACCGCCACGGCCTGTTGTATTTTTTTGATCCAGAAATCATCGGTGGGTACTTGTCCGCCAAAATGAAGCATGCGAATGGAAATGCTTCCGTTCTGATAATGTCCGTAGCCTAAGGTAGTGCCCTTAAAATTCACTACCTCCACCCAGCATCCGTCTGTCACGGCACCTTCAATCTTTTGAATTGCTCCTGAAAATACCCAGGGATGGAAACGTTCAATCGAAACTTCTTTTCCTTTTTTAAGAATGATCTTTCCCTGGATGTTCATAGCTTTTTATCAAGTGACAAAAGTATCCAAAATCAAATGAATTGAAATCCTTTCTTAACTTTCGGCCTTAATTATCAGCTTTGGGTCTATCGTTACAACAAAATTTCAAACTGGGTGTTTTGGGGGGTGGCCAGCTTGGCCGCATGCTTATTCAATCCGGAATCGATTTTAATATTCCATTCACCATTCTCGATCCTGATGCGCACGCACCCTGCGCTTCGCTCGCAGAATTTCATCATGGCAAGCTTACCGATTACGACACCGTGATGAAGTTTGGAAGTGCATGCGACATCATTACCATTGAAATTGAAAATGTAAGCACAGCCGCGTTGAAGGCGTTGGCGAAACAAGGCAAGAAAGTTTTTCCGCAACCTGAAGTAATCGAACTGATCCAGGATAAACGAATTCAGAAAAAATTCTACCACGACAACGGCATCCCCACAGCTGAATTTATTCTTACTGAAAATGCCGAAGACGTAAAGCGAAACGCTGGCTTCCTTCCGGCTGTAAACAAGCTGGGCCGCGAAGGGTATGATGGTCGTGGCGTACAAATACTTCGCACCGAAGCTGACTTACCAAAAGCCTTTAATGCACCAGGCTTACTGGAAAAACTGATCGACTTCGAAAAGGAAATTTCGGTTATTGTTGCACGCAACGAACGCGGAGAAGTAAAAACTTTTCCAGCCGTTGAAATGGTCTTTCATCCGGTTCACAACCTGGTTGAATACCTCTTTTCTCCGGCCAGTATTTCAAATGAAATTTCAGCGGAAGCTGACCGGCTTGCCCAAAAAATTATTCTTGACCTCAACATGGTTGGATTGCTCGCAGTCGAAATGTTTGTAACAAAAGATGGCCGGGTATTAGTAAACGAAATTGCCCCTCGGCCACACAACAGCGGTCATCAAACTATTGAAGCCAATACTACCTCGCAGTACGAGCAACACCTGCGCGCCATTCTTAATTTACCCCTGGGCGACACGCGTATTGTTTTGCCTAGTGCGATGGTAAATTTATTAGGTGAACCCGGATATGAAGGGTTGGCGCAATACCAGGGATTTGACGAAGTGGTGAAACTTCCGGGTGTGCATGTTCACTTGTATGGAAAGCGCTCTACCAAACCATTTCGCAAGATGGGCCACGTTACGATTGTAGATAACGATGTTGAGCGTTTAAAAAAGAAAGTCAATTTTGTGAAGGAAACCTTAAAAGTTATCGCCTGAAATCTATGAGCAAAGCAGAAGTAGGTATCATTATGGGCAGCCAGTCTGACCTGAAAATTATGAAAGACGCTGCCGAAGTACTGGACGAACTTGGCGTAGTGTACGAGCTTACAGTTGTATCAGCTCATCGCACACCGCTACGCATGGTGGATTACGCAACCGAAGCCCGTAAGCGCGGCCTAAAAGTAATCATTGCCGGTGCTGGTGGTGCTGCGCATTTGCCCGGCATGGTGGCATCACTTACTTCGCTTCCTGTTATTGGTGTTCCTGTAAAATCTTCCAACTCCATTGATGGCTGGGATTCCGTTCTCTCCATTCTGCAAATGCCTGCAGGTGTACCTGTAGCTACAGTTGCGCTGGATGGTGCGCGCAATGCCGGAATACTGGCCGCCCAGATCATTGGCAGTTCCAACAAAATCGTAGCACGGCAACTCGACAAATTCAAAAAGTCCTTGAAATCGAAAGTGGAATCTGCCGCTAAAAACATTGAATCGAAAGGCTGGAAAAGCGCTTTATAAAATTCCCTTCCCGATTGCCTTAAAATTCTGTACTTTCATTTTGCAGAATTGCGGCTATGAAACCAAGTGACAAAGGTTGGCTTAAGGAGTACCTCGAATTCAGGAAGCAGCTATTGTTTGACCTGACTAGCGACAATGGCCGGAAATCATCGCATCCGGAACATTCGCTGTATCGTGTTATTCAACCCACCGGCATGATGTACGGGCAATTAGTAGGCGATGTAAACGCGCCCGACCACGAACAATGGAACAATAAAGACCGCATGAAAATTCTGCTGGCCGAAAGCCTGATCAGCAGTTCGCTTATCTACCAAAACAAGTCTGTCAACAGCCCGGAAGAACTCTCGCAAGTATTCATGAAAACGCTGGAGAGTGTAGGAAACTTCTACAACAACATTTTCCCTGAACTCGCCACACCCACCAAAACCATCTTCGGCAAAAAGAAATCTCCGCTTGAACTAGCCGAAAGAATTCTGGAAAAAAGAATTGAACACACCGCTACATTTGAAGGCAGCTTCTGGACATACTTCTTTCACAATACCCTGCTGTTCCTGGATGTCTTCATTTTCGGTCAGTGGATTCACACCAATGCCGATAAGATTGTGGCTGATTTCTTTCGGTATGAACGCGAAGAGCTTCGCTTCTCCATCATCAAAGTAATTGCTGCCGCTTCACATGCCAACAAAGAAGTTGCATTCGAAGAAAAGAGACTCTTTGATTTCTTTTTGCAAAGTACCGATCTCAGCACGGAACGTAAGCGTGAAGCGCTTTCTATTTTTGAAACCGGCTTCGCCATTGAAGATATCGACCTGCCCTCTGAAAACTCGTGGTTGCTGAAAAAGTTCTTTTTAGAAATTGCCATCCTCACACTTTGGGCCGATAAAAAAGTAGAGCAGTCTGAAATGGATTTTCTCAAGCGATTTTGCCATTACCTGAACTTCTCTGATGAAGATCTGGAAAATAGCCTGATCGCCATTGAGGGATTTGTACTGGAGCACTGGGAACAACTGGAATACCTGCAAGACAAGCAAGACTACAACCAGATCAGCGAACAATTTGTAAAACGTGTTTCGCGCCTGGCTGAACGAAACAAAAGCGGACTGATTAAAGAAATGAAACGCAACGAAGACGTGATGAACCTGTTGCGAAAAGCGCGCTCAAACGAATTAACGCTGGAAGAGAAAGAGCGCATGCGCCTGGAACTTATCCAGATGTTGAAGGTGATCCCTACATTTGTGATTATATCCCTCCCTCAAAAATTTTTAACGCTTCCTATTCTCCTTAAGATTCTTCCGAAGAATTTATTTGCCGATGGCGTAATCGATTAGTTGGCAATAGTTGCTATTCTACTCCTCAACTTCGCCTTTTGACTTACGGGGTACGAGTACCGAAAAAATAATGGAGAGTGTTAGCGTGGCAATAATCACCGAAAAGGAGAGGTACACGCCCACGTGGATATCAAAAATCTCCAACAGCATCTTCGCTCCAATAAAGAACAATATGATTGATAGTCCTTTCTGAAGCAGGTAGAACTTATCGATAATGCCCGCCAGTAAAAAGAACATCGCACGCAAGCCCATCACCGCAAAGATGTTTGAGGTGTAAATCAGGAATTCGTTACGGGTAATGGCAAAGGCAGCCGGTATGGAGTCAACTGCAAAAATCAAATCGGTGGTTTCAATCAACACAATCACCAGAAAGAGCGGGGTGAACATCAACTTGCCGGCTTCGCGTACCAGGAAATGTCCACCGTGATCGTCCTGCGTTATCGGCAGATACTTGCGGCAAAATTTCATGATAGGATTCTTCTCCGGCTCAATTTTCTCGTCACCATCCTCGAAGTAAATGCGCACCCCGGAATAGATGAGAAACACCCCGAACACGTAAAGAATCCACTCGAGCCTGTGGATCAGATAGGCTCCTACAAAAATGAAGATGGCCCTGAAAACAATGGCTCCCAGAATTCCCCAGAAAAGGGTTTTGTGATAGTATTCCTCCTTTACCTTGAAGTACTTCAGAATAAGCAGGATCACGAAAATATTATCAACCGAAAGGGCATATTCGGTTAGGTAGGCAGAGAAGTATTCTACGGCACCTTCAGCACCGGCATCGTCATACAGGTAAATGAAAAAGCCGAACAGCGTGGATATAAAGACCCAGAAAATAGACTGGTAAAGAGCCGATTTAGTGGAAATTTTATGAGCCTGCTTATGAAATATCCCCAGATCAAGCACCAGGAATACAATGATGATCAAGGCAAAAAACCCAAACAAAATGGTCTCCTGTTCACTCCGGTTTCGGAAAAGTGAGAAGAGGAGTATGTTCAATACAGAAGGCAATGGGGGTCGCTTGGGTTAATGATTAAAGTCCTATAAACTTAAAAAAATCACGATTTTTAAAATCTGCGAATTCCAAAACTACAAATATATTTCAATCTCAAAAACTTGCCCCAACGATTTATCTCTCACGCCAATACGTCCTGAAGCCTTTAGGTGCAATGCTCGCAGGTTCCCTGGATTAACAGGTTTATCTCAGAAGCCTTATACCCTTTCGGAAGTCGTACGGCCGGCACTTCAATGTTAAGACAATTGGTTTGTCCACAACGGGTACACTTAAAATGAATATGGTCGTGGTGATGGCCTGTCACTGTGCAGGCATCGTTACAAAGGGCGTACTTCAGGCTTCCTTCGTCATCCAGCACTTTATGAATAAGTCCTTTGTCGAGAAAGGTTTTAAGTGTGCGATAAACGGTTACCCGGTCAAGGGCATTACTGATTTCCCGCTCAATATCTCCGTGGGAAAGGGCATAATTCTTCTCTAAAAAAAGATGCAGAATCTCCTGCCGGCTTGGTGTAGACCGAAGGCGAAAAGTCTTCAACAAATTGTTGGAGGCGGCATTCATAAGTTATTGCAATTGCAGCTTCAGCAAGTTACTATAAATACCATTATCGAGACTTGTGAGTTCCCGGTGCGAGCCTGTCTCCGCCAACCGGCCTTCATTGATAACGAAAATGCGATCTGCCTTCTTAATAGTGCTTAACCGGTGTGCTATTATTATCGAAGTACGGCCTTCCATTAGTTTTTCCAGTGCCTGCTGCACGAGTACTTCCGATTGTGCATCCAGTGAACTGGTGGCTTCATCCAAAATAAGAATAGCCGGATCTCTCAAAATGGCCCTGGCAATGGCCAATCGTTGACGTTGCCCGCCCGATAACTTAATACCCCGTTCGCCAACAAGCGTCTCAAAATTCTCCGGAAAGCTCTCAATAAACTCGAGGGCATTAGCCTTTTGGGCTGCTTCGCGAATTTCCGCATCGGTGGCTCCTGGTTTTCCGTAGGCAATGTTCTCTTTAATACTTCCTCCAAACAGTATTACTTCCTGCGGTACGATCCCCAGGTTTTTGCGATAGGCCGAAAGGTTGAAGTCATGAATATTTTTACCATCCACCTTCACTGCGCCGGTTGTTACGGGATAAAAGCGCATCAGCAAATTGATGATGGTTGACTTACCCGAACCGCTTGCACCAACAAGCGCAACCTTCTCGCCCGGCCGGATGGCAAAGTTCAATCCCTTTAATACGGTAAAGTCTGGCCGGGTGGGATATGAAAACTGAACGTTCTCAAAGGCAATCTCTCCGGCTATTTTTACAGGCATGGTGTCGGCTGCATCGGCTTCATCTTCTTCCTTCAAAATGTCGAGCAATCTTTCAGAAGCACCAATGGATCGTTGCAGTTGACTGTAGATGTCTGCCAGACCAGCAACCGAAAAACCAACAAACGAGGTGTACAGCACAAACGAAAACAACTCGCCCACTTCAAGCTCGCCCGCCTGAACAAGACCTGCACCAAACCAGCCCACCGCTACAATACCACCGAACAAAACAAATATGACAAATGAGATAAACAGTCCGCGGTAGCGCGAAGCGTGAATGGCTGTATTCACCACATCGGTTATCGCATTGCTATAGCGTTTCACTTCAAACGACTCGTTTGTAAATGCCTTTACTACGGATATGGATTGAAGCGATTCCTCCACAATTACATTTGCCCGTGCCAGCATGTCTTGTGTCTTTTTGGAAAGGCCACGAATAAACTTACCAAAAACCAGTGCCGACAATGCCATTACCGGAATGGTTAACAACATAAAAAGCGTGAGTGTAGGGGCGAGGTAGAAAATGATGATGATGCCGCCAATCAATGTAATAATCTGTCGCATAAATTCGGCCAACACAAAACTGAACATACCCTGCAAGGTTTCCACATCGGAAGTAATTCTGCTCATCAGTTCGCCAACACGTTTACTGTCAAAGTACGTAAGCGGCAACCCAATTACTTTTTTAAAAACCGATTTCCTGACATCGGCCATACCTCGCTCACTTACGATCGAATAGGTGTACACGCGAATGAAGGAAAATATACTTTGAATCAACAGAATAAAAATCAGTGCCAGCGCGGCAGTGTTTATTGTTTCGAAGAATTTGCCTTTACCAGAAGCTATGTCTAACAACTCGCCTGCCATGCGCGGAAAAGCCAGCAAGGTTACGCTTGATATTACCAGTGCAAAAGAACCAAGAATAAAAATTCCCTTGTAGGGCAGCATGAATTTGAAAATGCCCAACAACTTCTTCAGACTGCCTTTATTGATGGGTCGTTTATCTTCTGCACTCAACGGCTCTCCGCTGTTTCGCTTCGCCATACTTTTCTAATTATCAATTTTCAATGTATCGATGGGCTAATGCTAGCCACGTTTGTATAGACGTTTGATGTACTAATTCGGTAACCTTACTACACCGTGAATGGAATACGCCACCGAATCACCCAAAAACATTTTCTGTCCGCCTTGAATGGAGTAAGTCGTCAACATGAGGTTGTTGCGCACGGTTTGAAACTGCATGGTGAAGAGGCGAGTGCTTTTATAAAGCGCGTTGCTCTCATCTAACTGGGCTTCAATTCTTCGCACGTTGTGAGTGTGCTCCTGATAATACAACTTGAAGTACCTGACAGGCGGAGGCGTTTGTAAATTCGGCTTACGCTCAACCAGCATTACTTTCAAGTTACTTTTGTCATCCGGAAAATTATCGGTTACCGTGTACACTTCCTTGCTAGTCGGCTTGTTCATCGCTTCGAGTTCGCGAAATATCTGCAATTCATTATTCCACACAATTGAATCAGGCTCTTGAAGCTTGCTTTCTTCGTGCTGATCGTTAAGCTGAGTCGTTTTCGTTACTGTGGCTTTTAATGCTGGCAACAATTGAATTTGTTTCGACACAAGGCTATCGACATTGTAGAAGCCCTGCCTGTTTTCTGTTTTCGAAACACAAGCTGAAAGCAACACCCCTGTAAATAAGAATAAAAATTGTCGGGTCACGCGATGACTTTCATTTATGGATTTAGTAACACCGTACCCGTCATTTGCGCAGGAATTGGCACACCCATCAAGGTGAGAATGGTTGGCGCCAGGTCACCAAGTTTACCATCCTTAAGTTTGCCGTTGTAGTTGTTGTCGACTAAAATACACGGTACCAAGTTGGTGGTATGGGCCGTATTGGGCGATCCATCTTCGTTAACCATCATATCGGCATTACCATGGTCGGCAATAATGATGGTGCTATAACCATTTTTCAATGCCGCCTCCGTTACTTTCTGTGCACAGGCATCAACGGTTTCGCACGCCTTTACTACGGCCTCGAAAACTCCGGTGTGCCCCACCATATCGGGGTTGGCAAAATTCAGACAAATAAAGTCGGCTTCCCGTTTATCCAGTTCCGGAATAATTTTGTCTTTGATATCGTTGGCGCTCATCTCGGGTGCCAGATCGTAGGTGGCTACTTTCGGTGACGGGCAAAGGATACGCGACTCACTGGTAAACGCTTCTTCTCTTCCCCCCGAGAAAAAGAATGTAACGTGCGGGTACTTTTCGGTTTCGGCAACACGAATTTGTTTTTTGCCCGCAGCGGCTACTACTTCGCCTAATGTTTTTTCAAGATTATCTTTATCAAAGATGACTTTTACATCATTGAATGAGTCATCGTAGTTCGTTAAGGTGATATAGTACAGCGGCAGCTTTTTCATGCCGTGATCAGCAAAATCTTTCTGCGTTAATACTTCTGTGATCTCGCGCCCACGATCCGTTCTGAAATTGAAACACAATACTACATCGCCTTCCTTAATTGTGCCTACTGGTTGCTGGTCGCCACCCACCATCACAACAGGTTTAATGAACTCATCGGTTACGTTGTTGTCGTACGAGTTTTGAATAGCCTTTAAGGCATCCGTTGCTTTCTCGCCAACACCATTCACCATTACATCGTACGCCAGCTTTACACGTTCCCAGCGTTTGTCGCGATCCATGGCGTAGTATCGGCCAACGATTGAAGCAAGTTTACCGGTTGTTTTGCTCAGGTGTTGAAGCAAATCCTTGGTGTAGGCAAGCCCACCTTTCGGATCGGTATCGCGACCATCGGTAAAAGCGTGGATGAACAAATCTTTAATGCCGTTGGTATTGGCAATGGTGATGAGTCCTTTTAAATGTTCCAGGTGTGAGTGAACACCACCATCGGAAAGTAGGCCCATGAAGTGCACCGCTTTGTTGTTTTTCTTTGCATAGTCGAAAGCTGCCAGCAAAACAGGATTGGTATCCAATTCTTTTTCTTCAATGGCTTTATTAACGCGCACAAGATCCTGGTATACCACCCGGCCAGCACCAATGTTCATGTGACCTACTTCAGAGTTTCCCATTTGTCCGGCAGGCAGACCAACCGCCAGACCAGATGCTTCCAGCTTGCTGTGCGCATACTTTCCATATAAGGAATTAACAAACGGAGTTTTAGCTTTATCGATAGCCGAGACAGCTTTGTTTGTGGCAATTCCCCAGCCGTCTAAAATCATCAGAAGCACTTTCTTATTCATGGGTGGTATTCTTTACTAAAAATTATTGTAGAGGCGCAAATATAATGATCGTTATGGTTCATCGTTTACCTGGTTAACATATCCGGAAGGAAAGTAATTTTGTCGCTTACCGAAGCCTCTTAACCGGCATCAACGCCTGGTATGCACTTGCATGCTTAAGCCAAGTAATCGATTGCAAGCATATCTGCCGCTAATATTTCCTATCTTTCGCGAGTGGCATAGTTTTGGTCGTTGATATTGTTGTTATGAAGTCTAACCGTAATACGTTCCCAATAGTTTTTTTCCTGATTTTCCTTCAGGCTGGAGCCGCGTTGGCACAGTCGGACGTTATCAGTCAGGTTAAAGAGACCATTAAAGCTGGTAGTGCGAAAGAACTTTCCAAATACCTGAACCAAATGGTAGATGTTACCATCGAAAGCAAGGTGGAATCGTACAGCAAGGCGCAGGCTGAGTTTGTTTTCAGGGATTTCTTTAAGCAACACGCCCCGTCTGAGTTTAATATCATTCACCAGGGTTCATCCAAAGGTGGGCAGCCTTTCGCTATTGGCCAGTACAAAAGCGGCAGCGATACTTACCGGGTTTTTATGAAGATCAAGCCGGTGGGCAATCAGCAACTGGTGCATGAAATTTCGTTCGTAAAAGAGTAGCGTTCGGGTATTATACTCCCAACCCACTATTTTTACCGCGTGAAGCCCGACTACATTACCGAAGTATTTTTAGATCAATTCATCACCACAGCCCTGGTTGAAGATGTTGGCGATGGCGATCACTCTACATTGGCTTCCATTCCGGAAACGGCCATGAGCAAAGCCAGGCTGCTGGTAAAAGATGATGGCATTCTGGCCGGTGTTGAATTGGCCCAGGCTATTTTCCGGCATGTTGATAAGAACCTGAAACTTTCCATTCTGCTCCCTGACGGTTCGGCTATCAAGAAAGGAGATGTCGCCTTTACCGTTGAAGGATCGGCCCGCTCGATACTGACAGCCGAGCGCCTGGTGTTGAATTGCATGCAGCGCATGAGCGCGATTGCAACGAAAACCCATCGGTTTGTGGGGCTGATCGAAGGAACCGGCACCAAAATTTTAGACACCCGTAAAACCACTCCCAATTTCAGACTTCCTGAAAAGTGGGCTGTTGCCATTGGTGGGGGCACAAACCACCGCATCGGACTTTTTGACCTGATCATGCTCAAAGACAATCACGTAGACATGGCCGGAGGAATTGAGCAGGCAATCATTCGAACAAAAGATTATCTTCGCGCCAGAAATAAAAACCTCCAGATCGAAATCGAGACCCGAAATCTTGCTGAAGTACAGGAAGTGATGCGCGTTGGCGGTGTCGACATTGTTATGCTGGATAACATGCCGGTAAACGAAATGACAGAAGCCGTGAACCTGATTGGCGGAAAGTTCAAAACAGAAGCCAGCGGAGGCATTACGGAAGAAACCCTTCGAATCATTGCCGAATGTGGCGTTGATTTTATTTCGGTGGGCGCATTAACGCACACTGTAAAAAGTCTGGACCTGAGCCTGAAGGCCGTGAACGATTAAAAGCATAAAATGAGTTAAATAAAGAAGCAGTATTTAGTATGATCGTTAAAACAAAAAGTTACAAACTCGAAAAGAAGACGTACATCAACCTGGCACTGAAAACTATCTTGAAAAAGCAGGGATGGATTGCCGCGCTGGCAGCCGTAGTAATTTGCCTTGGCTCTGTTTGGGTGTTCAGCATTTGGTGGTTTATTGGTGCTTTCATTGGCCTCGGGCTCTACTTACTTTTCTGGTGGGTTCAATTTTACGGAGTTACCCAACTGGAACAGGGAAAAATGTTATTCGAAAAATTTTCGTATGAAATCAGCAGCCAGCAGATTTTAATGAAGATCAATCCGCGTGAAGGTATGCCCTTGAAGTGGGATCAGATTCAAAGCGCACAAATCGGAAATGATTTTATCGCGCTGTTTGTAAACAAGGCGCAGATCATTTACTGGCCGTTCAAAATTTTTAATACGGAGAATGAAAGGAAGTTTGTGATTAGTGTTTTGAAGACCAAGAGTCTCGTGAAATAAAAAATATGAGGTTGTTTTCGTTAGCCGTTATCCTTAGCCTGGCAAGTGTGATAACCAGCCAGGCACAATGGGAAAAGCTTAGCATCGGTGTAGTTTCTTCACCAAACCTTTTCCCATACATTTCCAATGACGGAAGTTTTGGTAAGGGGATCTATCGTGCAAGAGTGGGTTTTTCGGCCGGTGTATTTGGTCGTGCAACTATATCCCAAAGAACTTCATTGGATTTTGGATTTAACTACTTGCTTAGATCTTATCGGCTTGAATTTGACTATTTACAATTGCCAGATGATCCTATTATAGTAACGGGTAAAACTAAGCTGAACTACAACTTCATCGATTTGCCCATCGAGGTCAATTACAAAATGAATCGAAGTGAAAATTATGATTTTTACCTTTCAGGCGGTTTGGTAAATTCTTTCGGCTTGTTCAGCAAAATTAAGAGTGAAGATTTCCCCGATAACAAAACTAGTTTAGATGGCGTCTATCAACTTGGGGTGCGCAGCGGACTTGGATTCTTGTTTAGATTTCAATCTACAGGTATTGGCATTGAGCCTCAGTGCGGATACACTTTTCTTCAAAGTGAAAGGTGGTCAGACGAATGGAAGCCGTTATATTTTGGATTAGAATTTTCATTTCTCCTTTTATAAGGAATACCTCTTCGATGGCTCCCATGAAATCACTGACACCATCCGAAGCCAAACAAAAAATCTATCGCTACTGTGCGTACCAGGAGCGTTCGCACCAGGAGGTGAAAAACAAACTCTACGAATACGGTCTCTACCGAAATGAGGTAGATGAAATTCTCTCGCACCTCATCACCGAAGGTTTTCTGAATGAAGAGCGATTCGCCAAAGCATTTGCCGGAGGTAAATTCAGAATGAAGCAATGGGGGAAGGTAAAGATTGTGCATGAATTGGAGGCGCGAGGCTTAACCAAAAACTGCATCAGGATTGGCCTGAAAGAAATTGATGATGCCGCCTACCTTGAAGCGCTGGAGGCGTTGATCCGGAAAAAAGCTGACCAGGCAGACGAAGCCAATCCTTTTGTGAAGCGCGATAAAGTTGCCACCTACGCCATTCAAAAAGGATTTGAATCAGAACTGGTTTGGCGTACGGTAAAAGAATTGCTCAAAGACTAGCCGGTTTGTATTCCGCACGACAATAATTTTATCACCGGGCAATCATCTTTACGTTTCCATCTATAAGCAAACGACCCTGGTTATGAAGATCTTTATCACCCTTGCCTTTACTGTACTCGCATGGTCTACCTTTAGTCAGCGTAACGACCTGCGTAAAAAGAATTTTAATATCAAGAATGACATTATCCTGGAAGGATACGATGCCGTAAGCTACTTTGACGGCAAACCTGCTGAGGGTAAGCCCGAGTATAAATTCATTTATGGAGGCATTGTGTACCAGTTTTCATCACCGGCCAACCTCAACAAGTTTAAGGCAAATCCGTCCCAGTATGAACCAGCGTATGGCGGGTGGTGCGCTTTCGCCATGGGCGAGACAGGCGAGAAGGTAAAGATCGATCCAGAGACATTTAAGATACTCGATGGCAAGCTATACGTATTCTACAATTTCTGGGGGAACAATACTTTGGAGGATTGGAACAAAAATGAGCAGAAACTCAAAGAAGCGGGCGACCGAAACTGGAAGAAAATATCCTACTAACCGATAATGCCAGGCCGCCAGACGCAAGTGTTCGTAATGTGATTTCTTTTAATTTAATTTGGTAAATATCCATCCCTCACATGAAACTAAAGCATGCGTGTTCTTATATTCTATCTCAACTAACCGATTTGGTTACGCAACTCGATCAACATCATTTTACCATGCCTGTCGAGAGTCTTAGCCAATCATCGGTAGGGCAGCACCTTCGGCATACGCTGGAGTTTTTCTTTTGCTTTCAACACGGTTACGAACAAGGTGTTATCAACTACGACAAGCGCTCGCACGACAAACTGATGGAAACCGATAAATTTCTTGCCCTGTCGGCCATCTCAAAAATTTCAGAATTCATTCGTCAGCTGGACGATCGCGCCTTGAAGTTAGAAGTTGGTTACGACCTCGACCGTGAAGATTTTGTTACCCTCGAAACAACTGCCTCACGCGAATTGGTGTATAACATCGAACATGCCGTGCATCACATGGCCATTATGAAAATCGGCATCCGCGAAGTAGCGCCATACATCAACCTTCCTAACGATTTTGGAATTGCCGCTTCCACCATCCGCCACAAAGAGACAGTTTCAGCAGCTCATTAATTTTTTTCTTGATGACATTCTGGAAGAAAATCGCCCGAAGCAATTTTTCAATCAAGCTTCGTAACTGGGAATACTGGCCTTTTGGTATTGTGCAGTTCCCTTCCATTATTTACTACCTCTGGCTTTCGTTACGCTCGCGTTCATTTTTTTTCTTTTCCGGAGCAAACCCCGGCATTGTTATGGGCGGCATGTTTGGAGAATCTAAGTATGCGGTTCTCAAAAAAATACCCGAAGCCTATACACCAAAAACAATTTTGATTGAACAACCTTCAACATCCACAAATGTTCTTGCTGCGCTATCGCATCATGGGTTTCGCCTGCCGGTAATTTTTAAACCCGATATTGGCGAACGCGGTTTTATGGTAAAGCGAATTCAAACAGAGCATGATGTTGAACGCTACCTCCAAACCATGAGGTTTAATTTTCTTGTTCAGGAACTGGTTGATCTTCCATTAGAGTTTGGCGTGTTCTACGTTCGGTATCCGCATCAAAAAACCGGAAAGGTTACATCCATTGTTAAGAAAGAAATGCTTTCGGTTACCGGAGATGGAAGAACAACACTCCAGGATTTAATTCTCGCAAAAGACCGTGCAAAACTTCAATGGGAAAATCTGCAACAAACCTTTCAGGATCAATTGACCACGGTGGTACCCGAAGGAAAAACAATAGAGCTGGTTTCCATCGGCAATCATTGTCTGGGTACGAAATTCCTGAACGGCAATCATCTTATAAACGAAAAACTCTGTAGTACTTTCGATCGCATCAGCCACGAGGTTGAAGGTTTCTATTACGGGCGATTTGATCTTCGTTGTGCTTCAGTGGAAGCGCTTTATGAGGGGCAAATAAAAATTATGGAGTTGAATGGCTGTGGTGCCGAACCTGCGCACATTTACCAACCTGGTTACCCTGTCCTGAAAGCCATAGGCGTTATGCTCGCCCATTGGAAAAGCATCTTCATCATCGCTACCGAAAACGCCAACAAGGGAATGGCCTTCACATCGTACAAGGAAGCTTCGTATCATTATAAAAATTTCAAGAAAGCAACGCAGGTAAATCACTAAAGCATGATGGTACTACTAACAGCCTTTGCGCTTTCCTTCTTCTTTAGCTTTATCGGATCAATTCCTCCGGGCACCATTAATCTTACTGTTCTTCAACTTGGACTTGAGCAGAAAATAAAGATTGGTTTTCGTTTCGCGTTAGCGGCAGCTATTGTTGAGTACCCGTATGCCTGGCTCGCGGTAAAATTTGAGCACTTCATCACCTCATCTCCGGTCATCGTAGAAAATCTTCATTTGATAACAGCTGTAGTCATGACGGTGTTGGGAATTACTAATCTCTGGTCATCGTCAAAGCCATCAGCCTTTACTCAAAAATTAAGTGCCAGCGGTTTCAGGCGAGGAATAATCCTGGGTGTTCTCAACCCGCTAGCGATGCCGTACTGGATAGGGGTCACGGCTTATTTACGCAGCCAGGGATGGATTGACCTTTCAACCTCATCTTCACTGTTCCTTTATTTACTGGGTGTATCTTCCGGTGCGCTTGCTATCCTGATGGTACTCCTTTACATGGCAAAAAAAATTGCCTCAGGATTTCAGCACAATCAGTGGTTGAAGAAAATTCCAGGGGTGATGTTACTGGGCCTTGGCATCTATGCGTTTGTACAATACCTTTTCATGTAACATCTCCTTATCAAAAAGTGAGTGAGGATTTTTCTGCGGTAACCTTCAACGTACCGGTCGCGCCATGCCGCCACGCCATATTTGGATTTTCATGCCCGATCGGAAAATTGAATGCAACTGGATAACTGAATTCTTTTGTGTGTTGCAAAACGATTTCTTTTACATCTTCACCAAACGGAAGCGAGGAGTCTTTGATGTCTGTCATGTGCCCAACGATTAACCCCATTAATGTATTAAGTTTTCCTGCTCGCTTCAGATGGTTAATCATCCGGTCTACTTTGTAGCGATATTCATCGATCTCTTCGATGACAAGAATTCTTCCTTCGGTGTTTAGTTCGGACGATGTTCCTAACGAATCCACCAACAAGGAAAGATTACCACCTACTACACCACCTGTGCATTCTCCAGAACGATTGAACGAATCCCCATCTGCCATTATGATTTGTTGTTCGCCAAACAAAATCCGCTTCAGACTTTCGACTGATGGTTTTGCTTCTTTCATAGAAAAAAGTATCGGCATCGTTCCATGAATGCTTTCGATACCGAGGCTATACAGCTTTAGGTGAATGGCCGTTACATCACTAAATCCAATAATCCATTTTGGTTGATCGCGCAGGGATGCATAGTTAAGCGCGTCTATAAAGCGTGAACTCCCATATCCGCCACGGGCGCAAATAACAGCCGCTATTGCCGGATCATCGATCATACGTTGAAGATCATGCAACCGCTGCTGATCCGTGCCTGCCAGGTAAGGATGATCATTGCTGAACAATCGAGGCGCGGCCACCACATTTAATCCCCATGCCTGAAAAATTGACACTGCATCTTCCACATCTTTTGGCGTTACCTTACGGCCTGGTGCTACAATGCCTATTGTATCTCCAGGTAGTAGTGGGGGCGGTGTAATCATCATGCAGGCAAGATATTAAAATGAACTGGAGTGAAACTGTGACGACCATGAAAAACAAAAAGCTGTCTAATCTGACAGCTTTTGTTTACTCTCTCTTTTATACTTACTTGATTATTTTGCTGGTCCGGTTGCTTTGGGCGTAACCATAGCCTTGAAGCGTAGTACCGTTTGCTTTGGCCAGGTATTGGCCGTTACCGTTACTGTTTTGTTTTGAATATTTTGCTTGCCGTTACTGTCGAACTTTGCTTTCACAAAGCCAGTACCGCCCACAGGAACCGGTTCCTTTGTCCAATCGGATGCCGTACAACCACACGAGCCTTGCGCAGATTGAATAATTAGAGGAGCCGCGCCATTGTTTGTAAAGGTGTAGGTGTGCTCTACCACTTCGCCTTCATTGATAGTACCAAAGTCGAAGTCGATATTTTCAAACTGAAAGGCCGGTAATGGTCCTTCTGGTTTTGTTTCAGCAGGAGCAACGCCCGGTGTAACCGCTGGAATATTAGCAGCGCCTGGTGCTTTCTTACCTTCTACTTCTGCCAGGCGGCTTTCCAACTCTGCTATTCTCTTTTCTGCGTTCCGATCTTTGCATGCTGCAACCAAACCTAACACGGCAGCAAAAATTAAAATTGATTTTACAATTCCTGTTTTCATGACTCCTCTTTTTCTAAAGTTTAATACTTACTAACCTTTTTTACCTCGCATTTGTTCAAGCAGTTCATCAACATCTTCCAGCAAACGCTCAGCTTTGCTTCTGGCTTCGTCTACTACTTTCTGTCCCTGCGATTTTGCTTCACTGGTGAGTGGCGTTTCCTTGCCCGATACAAAATCATTAATCATCTCCTGCAACATCTTGCGATACTTGTCCAACTGAAACGACAATTTTTCGCGCGTGTTCGATCCTTTGTCTGGAGCATATAAAACACCAAGAATTGCACCGGCTGCCGCACCCATCAGAAATGCCATCAATAAACCACCGCTCTTTTTACTCATAGAACTTATAAAATTAATTAGGGTCTGAATGCAAATTCAAGATTTTAACAATTTTTAACAAGCGTTTTCCCTCAATTATCGGGGTACCTGTCTTCACTTTGGACGTCTGTCACTGATCATTACTTATTGTCCATCAACCCTCTTCCGCTTTTCTTAAACGATCCGGTTTCTTTTAGCTCTTTTGAAATCACATCGAGGATACCATTGATAAACTGGCGGCTCTTGGGGGTACTGTAATTCTTGGCCAGTTCAATGTACTCGTTAATGGTAACTTTTACCGGTATGTTCGGGAACTGAAGTAATTCCGCGATTGCCATTTCAATAATCATCCGATCGGTAAGGGGTAATCTGTCCACCTCCCAGTTACGGGTGTTTCTGGCAATGAGCTCACGGTAACGGGTGTCGAGGTTTGCCGCATTGTCATAAAGCCGCTCGATAAAATCTTTGTCTTCTTCCCAGTTAACAGAAAGAGTATGAAGCCCCAGTTCTTTTTTTGCTTCGGGGTCAAACGACTTCACCGTTTTTTCTACCAGACCTTTTACTATTTCCTTGTCTTCTGCCCAGCGTAGCACTTCTTCTTCAAAGAATTCGTTGATTACGGTTTTGCCCAGAATGATCCGCTTGAAAAGATGATTGACAAATTTCTTTTGATCGTCAAGGGTTGGATTTTTTTTATCGAGGTAGGCGAGGTACTCATTATCCATGCGCACGATATCGCGGAACCAGGTCTTAATCCGATCGGATTTATCCTGCCAATGTTTACCTAATCGCAAGGCGTCTTTGCGAAGTCCTTCGCTTGCGCGAATACCTTGTACCCAGGTGTTGCTAATAAAATTCTTGTGACTGACTTTTTTGTCGGCCTCGGCCAACTCTGCAAAAGCACCCACCAGGCTTAGCACAGCAATGTAGTGGTCGTAAATTTTTTCTACTTCACTTACCAGATTTTTCTTGAAAAAGCCTGTGTCTTTCTTGCTTTGTGTGGCATAGAAATGAAAACAATCATTGACGGTTTTTTTGATTTTTTCATCGTCATGATCGGCTGTGGTCTCGCCTTTTGCAAAGGCCTTTTCAAAAAGTTTAGTGGCTGTTTTTTTCTGTGTATTCAACACGGCCTTATCCTGCACTTCCATGGAATTCAAATCGGGAGCAAAGGCTTCATTGATTTTTTCAAGACACAATGCATAGTTGGCATCTTTGCACTGTTGCAAGGCAAACAGGCTTTGCATCACTTTTATCCGGAGGCTTCTTCTGTTAAGCATGATAAAGAACGACTACTCGTGGTTGAAATTTTTGAATGGCACAAAAATAAAACATCCCGTCAGGTTTCGCTAACGGGATGTTCTTTTAGTTTTCGCAACAGGCTATCGCGACATTCTAAGCCTGCCTACTTCGTGGATACGTTTCTCCGCCAATTTGATGGCTGCCTCCTGAGGCGCAATCTTTTCGGCCGATGCCAGGTTCAGGGTGTTCAGACAGGTGGAATAAATATTTTCCGCTTGCTCGAAAACACGCTTGCGATTATACTGCCCCAGGTATTCGTTGTATACATTAATCAACCCACCGGCATTGATCAGGAAATCGGGGGCGTATGTTACGCCACGGTCAACCAGCATGTAACCATTCTTTACTTCATCTTTCAACTGGTTGTTGGCTGCACCGGCAATGATGCTGCACTTCAGCCGCGGAATGGTTGCATCATTTACCGTAGCCCCTAAAGCACAGGGCGCATAGATGTCCATATTCAGATCGTAGATGTCGTCCTGACCTACTGCGTTCGCACCAAATTTCTTCGCTACTTCCTTTACCTTTTCTTCGTAAAGGTCGGTAATGAATACTTCAGCATTTTCCTTTACAAGAAAATCCACCAGGTGCATGCCAACCTGCCCAACACCTTGTACTGCGATCTTCTTACCGCTCAACCCATCATGACCATAAACTTTCTTTGCTGTTGCCTTCATACCCAGGTAAACACCATACGCAGTAACAGGAGAAGGATCGCCACCGCCACCCATCGATTCGGGCAAGCCGGTAACATGGGGTGTTTCCATGTGGATGTATTCCATGTCTGATGTTTTCATGTTTACATCTTCTGCGGTAATGTATTTTCCACCAAGGCTGTTAACAAATTTTCCAAAGCGTCTTAGAAAGGCCTCGGTCTTCATGGTTTTGGCATCGCCCAGTATTACCGCTTTACCGCCACCAAGATTAATTCCACTGATGGCCGCCTTAAACGTCATGCCGCGCGACAAACGCAATACATCGGTTAATGCTTCCTGCTCAGAGCCATACTGCCACATACGCGTTCCGCCCAATGCAGGACCCAGCACTGTATTGTGAATACCAATAATCGCCTTTAACCCTGTTACTTCATCATGACAAAATACTACCTGTTCATGCCCCAGTTGTGTAAGCGTTCCAAACAATCCGGAATGCTGCACTTTCTCCAGTTCTTTAGTCTCCATTGGATTTTATTTACGTTTGATTGTTGTAGTTTTAACCCGGCCTTTACGAATCGAATCTTCCGTCCGGATGTGCAAAATTAAACAGCTTCAAACGTTTGCATGAACCATTAAAAGGATATTTCGTTATAGCCAGAGCCGACCAAATTTCTTTGCATGCGCGAACTGAAGTACCTCAATAAATACCTGTTAAAATACAAGTGGCATCTCATTCTCGGAACCCTGTTTGTCATCATCTCAAATGCCTTTCAGATTTTTCCGGCCGTATTAGTCAGGCATGCGATTGATCTTGTTATCGATAATATCCAGATCTATAAATCTTTTGGCGAATCGAGTGTTCAGCAACGCTTCTTCCGCGTGTTTGCGTTTGGCATCCTTATTTACGCCACGCTGATTTTAGTGATGGCGCTACTGCGTGGCGTCTTCTTGTACTTTGTGCGCCAAACCTTAATTGTGATGTCGCGTCTCATTGAGTACGATTTGAAAAATGAAATCTTTCGCCATTACCAGGCGCTGCCGCTGAGCTTTTATCGCAGAAATAATACCGGTGATCTGATGAATCGTATTTCGGAAGATGTGAGCCGTGTGCGCATGTACCTGGGGCCAGCCATCATGTATGGACTTACTTTGATTACGCTTTTCATGATGCTCATTCCGTTTATGTTTCGAATAAACGCGGAGCTCACATGGTATGCGCTCAGTCCGCTGCCGTTGCTATCGGTAAGTATTTTCTTTGTGAACAACATTATTGAAAAGCGGGCTGAAGAAATTCAAAAGCATCAATCGAGATTGTCCACGTTTGTGCAGGAAGCCTTTAGTGGCATACGCGTGCTGAAGTCATTTAACCGCGAGCACGAGTCTTTCTCGAAATTTGAACTTGAAAACAACGCCTACCGAAAACATTCCCTGAAGCTGACACGCGCGCAGGCGCTTTTCTTTCCGGTAATTATGGGGTTGGTAGGGATCAGCACCATACTAACCGTTTATGCCGGCAGTGGTTTAGTCATTAACGGCACCCTTACGTTCGGCAACATTGCAGAGTTTATCATCTATGTAAACTTGCTCACCTGGCCTGTTACTTCATTGGGCTGGACCATCAGTTTGGTGCAACGTGCAGAGGCATCACAAAAGCGTATCAATGAATTTCTGAATACGAAAACAAACGTAATCTCAGAAAAAGAACTTGTGCAGGAGATCAAGGGTAAAATTGAATTTACCAACGTGGGCTTTACTTACCCAGACACCGGCATTAAAGCACTGCGTGATGTTTCCTTTGTTATCAATCCTGGTGAGTCGTTGGCGATTATTGGCACTACCGGCTCGGGTAAAAGTACCGTGGCAAGCCTGGTGTCGCGGTTGTATGATGCACGTCAGGGCGAAATTCGTGTTGATGATGTGCCGATAGCGCACTATGACCTTCATTCTCTTCGAAGCCAGATCGGTTATGTGCCACAGGATGTTTTTCTTTTCAGCGATAGCATTCTCAACAACATTGCTTTTGGAATCAAGCATCCCTCCGAAGAAAAAGTAATTCAATCGGCAAAAGATGCCGATGTCTACACCAACATTATGGAATTCCCGCAAGGGTTTAATACCCGGGTTGGCGAGCGTGGCATTACGTTATCGGGTGGTCAGAAGCAGCGTGTATCCATTGCGCGTGCCATTGTTCGCGAGCCAAAAATTCTGATGTTGGATGATGCCTTATCGGCTGTTGATACAAAAACAGAAAACAATATTCTAAACAGCATGAAACGAATCATGCAGGGAAGAACAACCATTATTATTTCGCATCGTGTGTCGTCTGCGAAGCTGGCCAATAAAATTATTGTACTCACAGACGGAACCATAGCCGAGGAGGGCACGCACGAATCGTTGCTTGAACGGAACGGTATTTACAAAGAGCTTTACGAAAAACAAATTCAGCTGGAAGAAACCGAAACGGAACAATAACAATCCTGGTGTTCTTAGAAATTATAGCGCACACCGGTTCCGCCCATTAACCTGACGTGCGGCCGATCGAGCAATTCAAAAAGTAAATTGAAATCAGCATAAAGCGTAACGGGTGTATCTTTAAACGTATACTCTATTCCAATAATGCCCTGCGGGCCCAGATCGAAATCCTGGCGCTCATCGGTATGCCAGTTAAATGGAGGTGCATCGTCTATATAACTGTACTCCACCCGTGCAGTCTTAAATAAACCGCCAATTCCCCAAAACCAATTAAGACTTCCGATCATGCCTTCAACCGGTATCTCATATTGAAAAAGATATCGCGCATCAAGATAAATTACACCATTAACATCCTGTGCTCGAAACTCATAATCGTCATATTCCTTATACCAACTAAAAGAGGACTTGTAGTAGTAGTAGCTCCAGCCGCTGGGGGCTGTGCCGAGGTTGAACTCGATAGCGTTGTTATTGGGTAGATATTTTTTATACACGATTCCCATGGGTTCACCAAACCGGATTCCGATACTTTGGTGTTGCGCCTGCACAATATTTACAGACACAATCATAAACGCAACAAATGCTACTTGCCGAATCATCTTACTAAAATATTATATGCGACTAAAAAATATAACGAAGGCCAACACCACCCTCTACACGCCTCCACCCGGGGTCTGCCTGTAAGTCGGCAAAATATTCCAATTCCATAAAAGCAGAGATGGGAATTTGAAAATAAGAGTACTCAATACCAATAACACCTTGTACACCTTGTGTGAATCGGTTTCGTGAAACGCTGCCAGCCGTGTTGGCCGGCTCTGGGTTGCTCATGGTGGGCTCACGCTCGTAGAGGTAATCATACTGAATCTGTGAGTTTCTCCACTCCCAACCGGCCCCGATATAAAATTGAAGACCCGGAGAAATTTTTTTCGCATCAAACTGATACAACACTTTTATCTCGGCTATAAAATCTGATTTTACTTTATGGGTAAGGTAGCTTACTGTAGCATTATCCGATAGGGTGTCATAATCCTGATACTCGTTGAACTTCTCACGAAAGTAACGGTTATACAATCCACTGGCTGGTTTGCCAAGATCGGCTGCAATCGAAAAATTCTTAGACGCGTAATACTTGTATGTGATGGCAAACGGATCACCGAGTTTAATACCGATGCCGCTGTATGGATACCTACTCTGCTCAAAAACAGGGCAAACTATTTTGGCCTTGCTGCCCTTAACTTTTGCTGAATTATTGTAGCGCTTTTGGGTATAGTAACTCTTACCGCTTTTGGACTTTTGAGCATGCGCCAACACCGCGAGCAGGCAAAACAGGCAAAGCAGTATGACCTTTTTAAATTGCATTGGCGCAAATATAATTCATTTACCCTGATTAAGAGATTGACTTAACGGGTTCGCGACTCAAACAAACTCCTTATACTGCATTTTATGGAGCTGGGCGTAGTAGCCATTGTGCGTTAACAGTTCATCGTGGCGACCTTCTTCCTTGATTTCACCGTGATCGAGCACAATTATTTTATCGGCCTTTTGAATTGTGGAAAGCCGGTGTGCAATTACAATCGAGGTTCTGCCGCTCATCATTTTCAGGATGGCCTGCTGAATCATTTCTTCTGTCTCCGTATCGACCGATGACGTTGCTTCATCCAGAATTAGAATACGCGGATCGTACACCATGGCCCGAATGAACGAGATCAACTGACGTTGGCCAACGGAAAGTGTAGCACCACGCTCCATCACGTTGTAGGAAAGCTTTCCGGGTAAACGCTCGATAAATTTTCTTGCACCCACCAAGTCGGCCGCGTGCCACACCATATCTTCCGTAACCTCCGGATTACCCAGTGTGATGTTGTGCAGTATAGTATCCGAGAAAAGAAAAACATCCTGAAGTACTACACCAATGTTTTTACGAAGCGTGCCAAGCTCATATTCTGTTACATCGATACCATCTACCCGAATAGTACCGCGGTTGATTTCATAGAAACGGTTTAGCAGATTGATGATCGATGATTTACCTGCTCCGGTTGCTCCCACCAGTGCAATGGTTTCGCCTGCTTTAATGGTAATGTTAATATCCCTTAGCACATACTCCTCCTGATTGTAAGCAAACCATACGTGCTCAAATTTCACTTCGCCTTGAATGTGATCGGGAATGTGCTTACCATTCTGCTGAACTTCTTCCTCATCATCAAGCAAATTCATGATACGCGAAGAACTTACAATACCCATTTGCAAGGTATTGTATCGGTCGGCAATCATCCGTATTGGGCGGAAGAACATGTTAATGTACATGATGAAGGCTATTAGCTTGCCTACGGTAATGCCAGTGGTCTCAACGTTCATAACGCCCTTTGCTCCGTACCACACCAGCAACCCTACACCTGCTGCCGCAATGATTTCGGCTACGGGCAGGTAAACTGAATAATACAAAACCGACCGCATGTTGGCTTGCTTGTGCTCATCATTGATTTCTTTGAACTTTTCGAATTCGCGTTTTTCACTCCCGAAAATCTGCACGATGTTCATGCCGGAGATATGTTCCTGAACAAAGGTATTCAGGTTGGCTACCGCATTGCGCACATCGTTAAATGCTACTTTTATTTTCTCCTTGAAGACATACGTACTCAGCAACAACAACGGAATGGTTGATAAGCTCAACAGTGCCAGGCGCCAGTCTTCATAGAACATAAACGCCAGGATGAACATGATCTGCAGCAAGTCACCAGCCATGGCCGCTATACCTTCACTGAATACATCGGCCAGAGTTTCTACGTCAGAGATGGTTCGTGTTACCAATCGGCCGATGGGTGTCTTATCAAAAAATTTAAGCCGTAAGCTGATAATGTGCTGGTATAATTTCAACCGTATATCGCGAATAACCTGCTGCCCCAACCAACCTGAAAGGTAGGTATGAACATACTGAGCAACGAATTGAATAATGAGGAAGGCCACCAGTATCCACATCATCATGATCATTCCTTCCAGGTCACCAAACGCTACGTGGTGATCTAATGTATACTGCACCAGTACCGGGCGAATTGGCGCCAGCACGCCTAATGCCACCGTAAGAAAAATGACAATGACAAACCGGGTGTTGTAGGGTTTTACAAACTTCATCAATCGTCTGAGCACAGACCAATCGATTATGTTTCCACTGCTTACTTTTTCTTTCTCCACGTGGCGGGGTGGTTTTCTGGTTGTGCTTGATGAACGTTGGTATCCATCAACTTGTTTTTGATTTTACAGTTACAGCGACTGAAAAGTTCATGCGTCTGTTACTTTGTTGTTTACCGCTTTGTAGTACAACACACTTGAATTTTCTTCGCGCAGCGTTTCGCGGGCCACGCGTTTGATATCGGCAGCGGTTACCGCTCCTATCCTTTTTCGTTCTTCATTAATAAGGTTGGTGTCGCCCGATAGTGTTGAAAAGGCGAGGTTCATGGCGCGATTCAACACCTCTATTTCGTCAAACTCCAGCGTAGACTCTGCCTGGTTTTTTACTTTCTCTACTTCTATTTCTTCCGGACCTGTTTCCCTTAAGCTTTCGATGATCACACTTACTTCTTGCTCGGCTTGTTCCAACGTAACGCCATCTTTCACGCGACCACTTACTACCAGCAGCCCGGGATCGATGGTGCCCATTGAGAAACAGGAGATGGAAACAAAAATTTCTCTCTCTTTTATAAGTTGTTGATACAACCTGCTGGATTGACCACGGCCTAATACATCGCCTAGTAAATCAGTAGCTGCATAGTCGGGATGAAAACGACCCGGCATGTGCCAGGCTTTATAAAATGCATTTGAAGGAACATTCGCTTCTACTTCTAAAAAACGCTTGGTTTGTTGCCTCGGCTCGACAGGAAGTTCGCGCGATTTTACATCACCCTTCGGAATTGGGCCAAACCATTTTTCAGAAAGCTTCTTAACCTGCTCTACCGTTACTTTACCGGCTACTACCAATATGGCGTTGTTGGGAACATAGTGATGAAAGAAAAAATCTTTTACATCATCCATTGTAGCGTTTTCAATATGACTGATTTCCTTTCCGATGGTGGCCCACCGATAGGGATGAACCGCATACGCCAGTGGTCTTAGTTTTAACCACACATCACCGTACGGCTGATTGAGATACCGTTGTTTGAATTCTTCAATAACAACTTTGCGCTGAACCTCCAATACGTGTGGATCGAAAGACAAACTAAGCATCCGATCGCTCTCCAGCCAAAATCCGGTTTCCAGGTTAGCAGCCGGCACCGTCAGGTAGTAGTTGGTAACATCGGTACTGGTGAAGGCATTGTTTTCTCCACCAACAAGTTGCAAGGGTTCATCATAACTGGGTATGTTGGCCGATCCACCAAACATAAGATGCTCGAAGAGGTGAGCAAAGCCTGTTTTGCTTGCCTGCTCATCGCGCGAACCAACATCGTACAAAATGTTCAGCACAGCTATTTCTACGGTTGGATCTTCGTGCACAATCACACGCAGACCGTTATCCAATGTAAATTCCTGGAATTGAATCATAAGGGGCCAAAAGTAGTAAGATCAGGAGTGACTTCTCAACGGATTTTCAATATCCGGTTGTGAAATATTTTCGGGCACCGGTAGTGTAACCGTAAAGGTGGTTCCCTCATCCAGAACAGAGGTGGCTTCTACCGTTCCTCCCAGTTTGTGCACCGTTTCTTTTAGAATATATAAACCCAGCCCAGAACCCTGTGCTCTTTCGGTGGCCCGATAAAACATATCGAAGATTTTTGTGAGGTGTTTATGGTCGATACCCCTGCCATTATCCTGAACCTTTAAAAGATAATGCTGTTGATAACGTGAAAGTGAAATCTTAACAAATGGAGTTCGCTCATCTTCAAACCAATGAAATTTTATGGCATTGGAAATCAAATTGTTTAAAATGATTTTCAACCGCGCCAGGTCGGTAATCATTTCATGACCGGTTAAATCTTCTATTTCAAATCTAATTTTTGAAAAGTCTGGTGCGTACTGGTGGTCTAGCAATACACTTTCTACAAGTGTAGTAAAACGACATGCCTCCCATTTAACCGGCATTCGTGTATTGCGCGAGTAGCTTACTACCTCTTGAATAAATTCCTCAAGTTTTTTCACACTTCGCTCCATCATCGACAGGTAATTTTCCTGGGTTGCGCTTGGCTTATCCAGTCGTGCGATGGCAATCAAACCAAGGATAGATTTTAGCGGAGCACTTAAGTCGTGTGAAGCACTGTATACAAATCGGTCCAGTTCGGTATTACGAAGTACCAATTCTTCATTGGCTTGTTTCAGATCAAGTGTACGCTGATCAACAAGGTTCTGAAGAAACTCCCTGCGTTTGCGCGACATGCGGGCACTAATCGCATACGACACCCACGCTATTAAGATAGTAACCACTATCACTAAAAAAATAAATTCTGGTTTTTGCCAGAAAGGTTTGCCAATGGTAATTGGCACCGTGGTGGAATCGCTCCAACCTTCACCCGTATTTTTCTTGGCGCGTACTTCGATAGTATGCCTTCCGGAAGGAAGATCGGACAAACTCACTTCACTATTTTGGATAGGATGCCATACACTGTCTTCGTGCACCATTCGCCACTGCATATTGATTTTATTTTCCGGAAAGGTGATTGACGAAAACTGAAGATTCAAAAAAGATCCATACGGTGCTGTAATCCCGTTCATGAAACGTGTGCGCTCCCCATTAACCAATGCATTAACACAAAAAGGTGTAGCTGTAGGTTTATTACTTACCACCGATTCGCGCGCAATGGCAAGGCCATACGAAGTTCCGACCCAAAGCCGCTTCCGCTTGTCTATAAAAATACCGTGATCGGTTATCGTGTTCGATGGTAGTCCGGCATTTTCATCGTACAACCAATAATCACCCGAAGTAGTATTGTATCGAAATAATCCGTGTGAGTTTGAAAACAAAATATTCTGGTCGTCTAATGCTTCAACTGAGCTCACCGAAAAATTTGTAAACTCCTGGCCGAGTTGCACCTTGTCGATAGTTTGATGATCGTAACGCAACAGACCCTCGGTGGAGGCTATCCACATCACATCGCCCAGCGCTACCATATCGTGAATATTAAAATCGCCCTGAACTTTAAAATTCACCGGCACGCTTATGTTAACAAACTCCTCTGCTTCGGGAGTTTTTAAAAACAAGTAACTGCCAATGCCGTTGGCTGCGGCATACATGCCGCGAGGTCCTTTACGCACCAGGTTAACTTCGCTTTGTGTAAGCAGCGGAATATTGAAATACTTCAACGCTAACGAATCGGTAATCATCATCACTTTTGGATTTCGTGCCTGGCTAAGCCACAGGTTTTGCTGATCATCCAGGTAAACATCGTGCACAAAATTTCCTTGCTTCAAAAAATTCCACGATCGTTTAAGTTGTCCATCCTGAAAAAGAAAAACATCAAAAGCACTGCTGGCCCACAACCCTCGCTTACCAAATTGAAGGGATTGAAAGTAACTTTCAGGATTTTCGTAAATAACATTTCTCAGCCATTCACCACTCGCTGCCTGGCGCAACTCGACCACTGTTTCCTTGTGGCAGTAGTAAAGCAGATTATGTGCAGAGTCGTAGGCTATCGCTTCGATGAAGTGAGTTTGCGAATTAAGATCGGCAAGGTGAAATCTATTGGGCTGAACAAGCACCAGCCCTTTGTCAGTACTCACCCACAAATCATTCTCCTTGCTGGTAAAACTGCTATTGATCCCTTTGAAATCATAGTCGAGCAACGATACTTCGCCTGTTGTTTTTACCCGGTATTGATTCTTCCCGAAAGTACTTATCCAAAGGGTTTTGTCATCGATAAAATTCAAGTGTGATATAGCAGGAATCGACACAACTTTCTCAACCTGCTTAACCTCCACATCACCAGGTGTGGCGCGGTACAATCCATCGTCAGCACCGATCCATAATCGCCCATCTCGAAAAACAACATGGCTGATGTTTCGTGGCAACGAAGCTTTCAGTTGAACAAATTTATCTTCAGCCGGAACGTAACGGAAAACTGTTCCCTGGTACGAAAGGGTATACAGGTTATCCTCGTCATCTTCAAAGAAGTAGTAGGACCGAATAAAAACGGGCGATCGGTTAGCTTCACCAAAATCAAAACGCTTAATGGGTCTACCCTCCCTGAATCGTAACGCTGATTGAGGTTCGCCCAGCCAGATGTTTCCAGAGCGGTCTTCGTAAATAAACTTCGGATACCAGATTGTAGTATCGGTTGGGTAACGGGCACCATTTACAAGTGACTTGAAAATAACTGTATCAACATGGTTTTGAATTTCAATGAGGTCGAGATCACCAATGGCCAATAATTTGCCATCGCGGGTGTTTAAAAAACCCTTTGTGTATTGACTATGAACGGCCGATTTATAGGTTGTAAACCGAAGACCATCATACTTAACAAGACCATCATCGGTTGCTATCCAAATAAAACCGAGTGCATCCTGCGCCACCGCTTTAACAACATCACTGGGTAAGCCCTGTTCAACACGATACGATCGAAACCTATATTCCTGCCCAACTACTGTTGCGGGCAGCAAGTAACCAATCATAATCAACAACGCATAACGCATAATCCACGCTTCACTTTGTAATAAAGATAGCAGACTTTTTGAAGGCAAAACAAAGAAGGTTGTAGCGCGATTGCCCGTTATCGGCAAGTCAAAAACTCCCTTAACTTAGCGGCCAAAATTCGCTACATGAATTTTAATCGAAAGAAACATTCTGAAGACAGTCTGCAGAAACTTTACCGGGCGCTTCTTTTTCCGCGGATGATCGAGGAGAAGATGCTCATCCTGCTCCGTCAAAATAAAATCAGCAAATGGTTTAGTGGTATCGGGCAGGAAGCTATTGCTGTTGGTATTACACAAGCCCTTGATGCCGATGAATACATTCTGCCGATGCACCGAAACCTCGGTGTTTTTACCGGGCGCAATATCCCGTTCGACAGGCTCTTTGCGCAGTGGCAGGGAACCCTGATGGGCTACACCAAAGGGCGCGATCGCTCTTTTCATTTTGGCACGAATGAACATCACATAGTTGGTATGATTTCGCACCTGGGCCCGCAAAATGGGGTGGCCGATGGTATTGCACTGGCCTGCAAGCTCAACGATGAAAACAAAGTAACCGTTGTCTTCAATGGCGATGGTGGTACCAGCGAAGGCGACTTCCATGAAGCGGTTAACGTTGCTGCTGTTTGGGATTTGCCCGTCATCTTTATTATTGAGAACAATGGTTACGGACTTTCAACTCCAAGCCTTGAACAGTTTCGCTGTGAAAGTTTTGCCGATAAAGGTATTGGTTACGGCATTGAGGCGATTAGCATTGACGGCAACAACATTTTGGAAGTATTTGATACCATTAAGCTACTGGCTGAAAACATTCGCGAAAACCCCAGACCCGTTTTAGTGGAGTGCCGAACATTTCGCATGCGTGGGCACGAGGAAGCATCAGGCACAAAGTATGTTCCCAAAGAACTTATGGAGGAGTGGGCGGTAAAAGATCCGGTAGAGAATTTTGAAAAGTATTTATTGAACGAAGGCGTAATCGATCAGGCATTCATTGATGATGCCCGAAAAGAAATCAAAACTGTAATTGAAAATGGGTTGACTGTTGCCTTTCAGGAAACATACCCTGCTGCCAACTCGGATGTTGAGTTAAATGATGTATATGCTCCTTTTACACAAACCGTTATTTCACCAGCCTCTGAATCGAAATCAGACAAACGTTTTATCGATGCGATCAGCGATGGACTCCGACAAAGTATGGAACGGTTCGATAACCTGGTGTTGATGGGCCAGGATATTGCCGAGTATGGTGGAGTGTTTAAAATCACGGAAGGGTTTGTAGAACGCTTTGGAAAATCGCGCGTACGTAACACACCCATTTGCGAGTCGGCCATAGTAGGTGTAGGCCTGGGCCTTTCTGTGAAGGGCATGAAGGCAATGGTGGAAATGCAGTTTGCTGATTTCGTTACGGAAGGGTTCAATCAAATAGTAAATAACCTGGCGAAGTCTCACTGGCGCTGGGGGCAGCATGCCGATGTGGTGGTACGAATGCCAACAGGTGCGGGCACTGCAGCAGGTCCATTTCATTCGCAAAGCAACGAGGCGTGGTTTGTTCATACCCCCGGACTTAAAGTAGTATATCCTTCCAATCCATACGATGCCAAAGGACTGCTTTGTGCTTCGCTTGAAGATCCAAATCCGGTCATGTTCTTTGAACACAAGAACCTGTATCGCACCATGAAGGATTTTATTCCTGACGATTACTATACAGTTGAAATTGGTAAAGCCAACATTGTGCAAGAAGGAACTGACTTATCCATCATTACCTATGGAATGGGCGTACATTGGGCAACAGAGGTTTTAACTGAACTGAGTAATGTACAGGCCGACATTATTGATCTGCGCACCTTACTTCCCTGGGATAAAGAAACAGTACGTAAATCGGTCGCCAAAACCAACAAAGTGATAATCGTGCATGAAGATACCCTTACGGGAGGAATCGGGGGTGAGATCAGCGCGTGGATCAGCGAGCATTGTTTTGAACACCTCGATGGTCCGGTTGTAAGGGTGGCAAGTCTGGATACCGCCATTCCATTTGCCCCAACACTGGAGCAAAATTTCCTTCCAAAAGGGCGGTTAAAAGAAGCCATTGAAAGGTTGCTGAAATTTTAGCTATCTTAGCCTGTTTCTGTATCAATTTTTTGAAGGCCACGGCACGAAATAGCGCACCCAATTTTTTAGCGGCATATAGACTGACTGCGTTTGTCATGTTTATGTCGTTGCTTGCGTTACCCGCATTTTCTCAAAACACAAAAGGAGACAGACCCGAAGTAAGCGGCAGTTCGGGTAAACGAGAAAGCAGATTTAAAAGTCCGTTCAAAAAGAAAAACAAAAATCAGCAAGCTTCCTTTAACCGGGCCCAACCAAGAGGTGTTACGCGTGCTAACAGTGGCCGCAAACCTCCAAAGGCTGGAAAAGCCTCGCAGAAAATTTACCCGCAGCGCAATCTTTCAACTCAACCCAATAACACGCAACGTGCCATGCATGGTGGTGGCGCCCCGCGGGTTCGGGTTAGAAGCAATACCGGTAAGACCAGAAATGTTTATCCGCAGTATGGCCGTTATTCAAACAACCCCTCGCGAAAACCACAGACTGTTCAAAAACCGGTTTCAAATAAATCAACGCTAGCGCGACTTAAAAAGCTTCAGGGGCCATCACCATCGGGGCCCGGCAAAAAAAAGAAAGTTGTTCCGCGATCGGCTTCCCGTTCATTCACGGCCAGAAAAAGTATAAATGTTTACGCCAATTTTCCACGACCGAAACGTAAAGGCGAACGTGCTGTAACTACCGATATTGCCGGGAGACCGCTGCGGAGAAAGAATTACGAAACACCACGCGTAACCATCACTAACCCAACAGCACGACCATACCATGCCCGGAAACGGGTTGGCGATCAACCGTATCGAGGTCCATCCGGTGGTTATCGTTCAGCGACACGTACCACACCCAAAGCATGGAAGGGCAACATCAGTGGTCATAAAATTCGTGGGCGAAATTTTTCCAGCAAGAAGCGAGTTGAAGGTCAGCCCATTCTGCCAAAGCGAAGTAACAATAATCCTTATGGTGATCGGGCTTACCGAGGCACCGTTCCAGGTAATGGTGCCCGATCGGCCTCTCAGCCAGGAGAAAAAAGAACCGGTAAAAGTCCATTACCGGTACGAGTGCCCGGACAGGGAGCTGATCGTATTGGCCGGTTTCAAGGGAACATTAAAGGACACCGACCCCTGAAAGGCGGGGGAAGTGTTAGTGGACGATCCTGGAATAATAAAGGTGTACCCGTGCCCGTAAGAACACCTCAGCAGGGTGCAAGAGCAGCAACTTTTCAGGGGAATATTAAAGGCCACCGACCAGACAAAGGCGGGGGAAGTGTAAGCGGACGATCCTGGAATAATAAAGGTGTACCCGTGCCCGTAAGAACACCTCAGCAGGGTGCAAGAGCAGCAACTTTTCAAGGGAATATTAAAGGACATCGACCCCTGAAAGGCGGGGGAAGTGTTAGTGGAAAACTCTGGAACAATAAGGGCACTCCGCTGCCCGGAAAGCAACCTTCCGCTGATGCCATGAAAGTTGGGGGCTACCCAGGAAGAATCAGACGATTTGAACAAAGTCCTGGGTTCAGCAACCAGGGCGAAGAATTTACAGGATCCCTCAAAGGAAGAAAGCGGGCTCCTAAAGGAGGCGGTAGCGTGAGTGGAAAACTCTGGAATAATAAAGAGAGTGCCATCCCCGTAAGACCACCTTCAGCGGCAGGCCGAAGGGTGAGCGGCTACCCGGGAAAAATAAGACGATTTGAAGTCCAACCTGGATTTAATAATCAAGGCGAAGAATTTACGGGCAACGTTAAACGTCCGTGGTTCTGGAAAGATTACATCGAGAATGACAACGCGGCTAAAGCATCCATCAAAAAGAAAAGACCAACTTCAGCCACCTACCAGGTAGGCGAATTGCAACAGCCGGTGCGCCAGCGCGAGTATGTCAGAAATAAAAACGCTGCTGAAGAAGCTTTGCTAAAACAAAAACCAACCAGCAATACCTACAAGGTTGGTGACCTGCAGGTACGAATGAAACAGCGTGAGTATGGTAAAAAACCAAATGGCGCTGAAGGTTCCCTGCCCGGCATAAAACCAACAAAGGAAACCGTGAAGGCAAGTACGTATGCAAAAGGAGCAAGACGCACCTTTGATTATGTGCGCAACCCAGCCAGCCATGATGAGGCTCTGAAAGTTCGCGAACCTGGAAAAGCCTTTGCAAAATCAACCGACTACCAGGGCAACATTAAAATGCAGAAGTATCAGTTCTTCGAAAGGAACCGACACCTTCACCCCGATGCGCAGTTCATTAAAACTAACAAGAACAATGTTGACGGAGAGCGTGACCTGCTCACGAACTTTAAGCTATGGTGGGCGCGTTTATTCAAGAAAGAAGAAACACAGCCAGACCATTTGAAAGATAAAGGGCACAAACCCCGATACGATAAAGGTGAAGAAGGATTGTGGTATGATTAAGAGATTGAATGATGTGGAATAACCTTACTACTCTGGAGCAACTGGAGCAACTACAGGACGAATCAAAAGAAAGGAAAATTTTAATTTTCAAGCACAGCACGCGCTGCTCCATTTCCAGTGCTGCCCTCAACAGGCTAGAGCGTAATTGGAAGCCTGAAGAGATGCCCGAGGTGAAGTCTTATCTACTCGATCTTATTTCTTTTCGTCAACTTTCAAATGAAATAGAATCGCTTTACAATATTGAGCACGAATCACCGCAAGTGCTTATTATTTCTAATGGGAAATCCATTTATGACCGCTCCCACCTGGCCATTGATTATAATCAAATCAAAGAGGCGGTTAAAAATTAAATATAACAGTCTGTTTTAATTCGGCTGACAGACTGAGTGCAACCGGGCAGTTTAGCGCAGCACGTTTCAATTTCTCTTTCTGAATATCAGTAGCTACCAGATTACTGTGCGTAAAGGTGATCTGAATTTCAGCCACTCTTCTGGGGTCTGCCGCCATTACTTTTACAATTTCAGATGTTAGCCCCTCCAGGTTAATTTCTTCACGTCTTGCTAAAATCCCCATCAGGGTCATCATGCAGCTATTTAATGACGCACATGTGAGGTCGGTAGGGCTAAAAGCCTCTCCTTTTCCATTATTATCGGGGGGTGCATCGGTTACAATCGTGTTTCCTGACTTCAGGTGGGTAACCTCCGTGCGTAATTCACCCTTATAAATTCCTTTCATGGATACCATATCGATAATTTTGTTTTTGCGTTAGCTGTTTAAAAGTCTAAATTTATTCAAAGATTGTTGGTTCAGATGCTGCGTTCAAAAAACCTCCTTATTCTTATTTTATTCCTGTTTGCATTTTCGGGGCTGTCTTCGGCCCAGACACAGGATAGTTACGAGTATCAGTCAGAATTTACCTGGGGTATAAGTAAGAACACCACAGGCGGCCTGATTGGCGGTATCGTCTTTAAAAAAGCCATAAAGAAAAGCGAGAAAATGCTTGAGACTTATGGGTTGGAAATCATGAATGTTAAACATCCGCAGGAAGTTAGAACCGCGTCACCAACCGGTAACTACTACATCTTTGGAAAGAGTAATTTCTTGTATGCCTTACGATTCCAGTATGGTCGTGATTTTATCCTGTTTAAAAAAGCACCTCAGCAGGGCGTAGAGATCAAAGCTATTTTTGCCGTTGGACCTACCCTTGGCATTGTAGCACCCTACTACGTAAAGTATGGAAACGACATGGGCTACTCCGGTCAGTACGATCCTGCCAACACGGCCATGAGCCCCGAAACAATTACTAGTACTGGTACACTATTTCAAGGATTAGGCGAATCGAAAATTACCCCAGGCGCCAATCTGAAAGCTGCCATGAATTTCGAGTTAGGAACTGTAAAAAGCCAGGTAACGGGTTTTGAAGTTGGATTTTTACTCGATGCCTACGTTAAGAAAATTGAAATAATGCCCGAAACCGAAAATTATTCGGTTTATCCCACCTTATTTATAACCTTATTCTACGGAAGTAGAAAATAAGGGGAAAAAATTTGATTTGAGACTGTGTCCTTTTCCTATCTTTGGCATTCTATTGTCAAATTTTCGAACCTATGGAACCTAAAAAGACAGAAAAGGCGGATCTCACCAAGAAATCATTCCTATTCTTTAACATCGGACTTGTAGCCACATTGGCGCTTTGTATCATGGCATTTACGCACAAAGTGTATGACGACACGAGTGCAAAAGATTTAGATGATAATCAGGCATTAACTGAGGAAATCATGGAAGTTCCTCCAACTGATCAACTTCCTCCTCCTCCTCCAAAAATTCAACAGCCCCAAATCATTGAGGTGCCTGATGAAAAAGAAATCGAAGAAGAAATCGAAATCAACATGGATACTGAGGTAACGGAAGATACCAAAGTTGAGGATATTGTAATTGCTCCTCCGGCAGAAGAGAAAGAAGATGTTGACCAGATTTTCTCCGTGGTGGAAGAATCTGCCGCGCCTAAAGGTGGTATCAATGCTTTCTACGAATATGTAAAAGGAAAAATGAAATATCCTGCTCAGGCCCGAAGAATGGGTATTGAAGGCCGTGTTTTCGTGGAGTTCGTTATTGAGCGCGATGGTCGTTTGACTGATGTAAAAGCGCTGAAGGGCATTGGTGCCGGTTGCGATGAAGAAGCTGTGCGAATCGTGCAAAGTTCACCAGCCTGGAATCCTGGCAAGCAAAGAGGCAAGCCCGTACGCCAGCGCTACGTTATTCCGATTTTCTTTAAGCTTCAATAAGCTTAACATCGATAAAAAAGAAAAGCGGCTGAACCTTATAAAGTTCAGCCGCTTTCTTTTTTGGTAGTTCCAGATTTACAGGCTCATCATATCCTTAAACTTGGCTGCCTGCCTGCGACTTACCTCTACCTTATCGCCACCCTTTAATCTCACCATCAATCCGCCATTAAACCAGGGTTCAATACCTTCAACCCAACTGAGGTTTACAATGTGTTTGCGGCTGGCCCGGAAGAATGCGCGCTCATCCAGTTTTTCGTCTAAAGCATTCAGTGATTTATGAATCATAGGGCGGTTAGCATCAAAATATACCTTAATGTAATTACCATCCGATTCAAATAATCTCACATTAGCCAGGCTTACAAACCAACAACGATCGCCATCTTTTACAAAGACCTGATCCTGTAAACCTAACTTCTTTTCTGGCCCACGTATGGCAGCAACTTTGGCGCGCTCCTTTTCAGCCAGTTTAGAAACTGTCTCGACCAACCGCTCTGGCTGGATGGGCTTCAGTAAGTAATCCAATGCGTTTACTTCAAATGCCTTTAAGGCAAATTCATCGTATGCTGTGGTAAATACCACCAGCGGTACCGCATCTAATTCCTCCAACAATTGAAATCCTGTTTTGCCGGGCATCTGAATATCCAGGAAAAGCAGATCAGGGTTCAGATCGTTCACCATCTGATTGGCCTCATCGGCATTCATGGCTTCGCCTACTACTTCAATCATCGGGTGATCTTCCAGCAGCTTCATTAACTCTTTGCGCGCCAGGCGCTCGTCATCCACAATTAGTGCTCTCATGCGTTGTTATGTTGAGGAATAATTATTTCGGTTAGTACAAAATTATCGTTTTCATTCAGAATGCGGAATGACGCCTCATCGCCATAAATAAGCTTGAGACGCTGCACCGTATTTTTGATACCAAGCCCTCCCTTGGTGCGCTTGGTTCCGTTTATCAGGTGTCCGCTGTTGCGAATATGAATTTTCAATTGATCATTATCAACATAGGTTTTCAAGTGAATAATGCCACCCTTAGTCAGTCTTGAAATTCCGTGCTTGATGCCGTTTTCAACCAATGTCTGGATCATTAACGGGGGAACCAAAAAATTTTTTGAATCAGGATGAATTTCAAACTCTGTTTTCAATCGCTCTTCGAACCGAATACTTTCCAGGCCAAGGTAATCTTTTACGATCTTGAATTCATCTTCAAACTTAGTAAGTCCTTTTTTATCGGATGCCAGGCTGTTGCGCAAGATGTTCGACAATTGATTAATTGCCTGCTTCGACTTCGATGGGTTCTCATCCACCAATGCGCGAATACTATTAAGCGCATTAAAAATGAAATGCGGGTTAAGCTGCGATTTCAGATTGTTCAATTCAATCTCGATCATTGATGCTTCATACTTCAATGAATTGTTGTAGCGTTCAAAATAGTAGTAGGTGAAGTACAGCACCGTCCACAGAAAAAATACAATGACATAAAAAAAGGACTGCCCGAGAATTTGCCCGGGGCTAAAAGCCGTTGCCGGATCAAACGTTCGGCTGAGAATGAAGTTTATTGGTACGCGCAAAAAGTAGACAACAATACCCATCAAAAAGATGGTTATCAATACGCTGGGTAAAAGCCGTGGCATCGAAAACAGAAGCCATTTTCTTCGGATCAGCAGGTTGCGAAAAAAATGCGTAATCACCAGGCACAGGAACGCTTCGAACACAAAGAAGATAACCCGCTTGGGTGAAATTGTACCGGAATCCAGAAAGCTTGATCCGATCTGAAAGGAGGCGTACAGAATCCATCCTCCTATCTGCAAAAGCCAGTAAACATTGGTCTTGTTCAGTGCCATACAATTCAGACAAAAGTACGCAAATGGCGCAGGGTGTCAGGAACAATTATTTGGAAGGCCGCCCTTTGGCCTTCCCGGAAAAAAAGCGTTACAGGAATTTGAACTGTAGCACGTACAGGAATAACAACGCTGTTGTGATGATCAACACCCAGGTAGTAACAACCAGAATTCCCTTGTAAGCCAAAAGCTTGGGTTCACTGGCTAACGTATTACAAGCGAAGGAAAGCCCGGCTAGAATATAAAGTGAAGCCTCAAGGTAGTCGTGCCGGTACACGTAGTAGCCTCCAACGGCAATAAAGATGGCAGCAAAAAGATATTGTCGGATAGTGGCGTTCATAAACTTCGGGTGATGATTAATTTAATTCAGCTTTCAAAAATTTGCCTGTATAGCTGGCAGGATTTTTTGAAACTTCTTCGGGTGTTCCTTTTGCTATAATTTGTCCGCCTTTGGCTCCGCCTTCCGGACCCAGGTCGATAATATAATCCGATGATTTGATAACATCCATGTTGTGCTCAATTACCAACACGGTGTTGCCTTTATCCACCAGCTTTTGAAGAACATCAAGCAAATGCGAAATATCCTGGAAGTGAAGCCCGGTTGTTGGTTCATCCAGAATGTACAAGGTCTTGCCTGTTTCGCGTTTCGAAAGCTCCGTGGCCAGCTTAACACGCTGGGCTTCTCCACCGGATAAGGTAGTAGCATGCTGACCTAATGAAATGTATCCGAGACCAACTTCGCTTAGCGTTTGAATCTTGCGCAAAATCTTTGGTTGATTTTCAAAAAAGGTAACGGCCTCTTCAACGGTCATGTCGAGTACATCGCTGATGGATTTTCCTTTAAAGCGTACTTCCAGTGTCTCGCGGTTGTAGCGTTTCCCTTTGCACGTTTCGCACGGCACATGAACATCGGGGAGAAATTCCATTTCGATCAACCGCAGTCCGGCACCTTCGCAGGTTTCGCATCGGCCACCTTTAACGTTGAACGAGAAACGACCCGTTTTGTAACCTCTGATTTTTGCTTCTGGCAATTGTGCGAACAGATCGCGAATGTCGCTAAACACTCCAGTGTAGGTTGCCGGGTTTGAGCGTGGCGTTCGGCCGATGGGTGATTGATCTACCTCGATTACTTTATCAACATGCTCAAGACCTTCCACTTTTTTATGTGCCAGCGGTTCCGTGCGCGAACCATAAAAATGTTTGTTAAGAATTGGGAAGAGTGTATCGTGAATTAACGTAGACTTTCCGCTTCCGGAAACTCCGGTAACACACGATAATGTTCCAAGTGGAATTTCCAGTGTAACATCCTTCAGGTTATTTCCGGAGGCTCCGGCCAATACTATTTTCGTTCCACTTCCTTTCCGTCTGCCCACTGAAATATCAACCCCGATTTTGCCACTCAGGTATTTTGCTGTGGTGCTGTTGTTGGCCAAAAATGTTTTTGGATCACCTTCAGCTACAACATGTCCCCCGTGTCTTCCGGCACCGGGGCCAATGTCCACAATGTAATCGGAGTCGAGCATCATTTCTTTGTCGTGCTCTACTACCAGCACGGAGTTACCGATGTCGCGCAGATCTTTCAGGGCTTTAATCAGCTTAACATTATCGCGGGCATGAAGCCCAATACTTGGCTCATCAAGAATATACAACACACCCACAAGCTGTGTTCCGATCTGGGTTGCCAGGCGAATGCGTTGTGATTCTCCTCCACTAAGTGTTCGTATCGGGCGATTAAGATTTAAATACTCCAACCCAACGTCTAACAAAAATCCAATGCGCTTGCGAATCTCTTTTAATACTTCTGTGGCGATTACACGTTGCTTTTCTGAAATACGATTTTCCAAGCCACCGAACCATTGTTGCAGTGCATTGATGTCTAACCTGGCAAGTTCGGCAATGTTCTTACCATCAATTTTAAAATGAAGTGATTCCTTTTTCAGTCGTGCGCCTTCACAATCCGGGCAAATTCGGGTAACCGTAAAATCTTCCACCCACTTGCGCATCGCTTCCGATCCTTCATCACGCTGTTTTTGCAAAAAGTTTATAATGCCTTCGAAACGGGTATTCCATTCGGTGCCCGGATATTTTACCGAAGCTACGGCCACCGGCACATCATCACCGTACATCATTACTTTAATGACATCTTTCGGAATTTCCTTGATCGGTGTACTTAAGGTCAGCTTATGGCGCTTGAGCATGGCCTCGAGTTTTTTGAAAATCCAGATGTCGCGATACTCTCCAAGCGGAAGAATTCCCCCGCGGCTGATGCTTAATTTCTTATCGGGCATTACCGACTCTTCTGTAATTTCTTCAATGGCTCCTAATCCATTGCACGTTGGACAAGCTCCATACGGTGAGTTGAATGAAAAGTTATTGGGTGCAGGTTCATCGTACGATAAGCCTGTTGTTGGATCCATCAGGAATTTAGAGAAGTGATGAACCTTTCCGTTTTCTTCCATCACCATCATCACACCTTTGCCTTCCTTCAACGCCTTGCTTATTGATTGTGCTATCCGGTGGCGATCTTTGGCATCGGCTACAATGCGATCAATAACAACTTCGATGTCGTGAATCTTGTAACGATCTACCTGCATCTTGGCGGTGATGTCCTGCACATCGCCATCAACACGCACTTTGGTGTAGCCTGACTTTCTGATCTGTTGAAACAATTCGCGGTAGTGACCTTTTCGTCCTTTCACTATCGGGGAAAGTAAGATCAATTTCTTGTTTTTGAAATTCTGAAAAATGGCATCCAAAATCTGATCTTCCGATTGGCGTACCATCCGTTCTCCGGATAAGTAGGAAAACGCTTCGCCCGCGCGGGCATACAACAAGCGCATGAAATCGTAAATCTCGGTAACCGTTCCTACGGTAGACCGTGGATTTCGAGAGGTTGTTTTTTGTTCAATGGAAATTACCGGACTCAGTCCGTTGATCTTGTCGACATCGGGTCGTTCCAGGTTTCCCATAAAACTGCGGGCATACGCTGAGAAACTTTCCATGTACCTGCGTTGACCTTCGGCATAAATGGTATCGAACGCCAACGATGATTTTCCGCTTCCGCTAATGCCGGTAATGACTACCAGTTTGTTTCTGGGAAAGCTTACGTTGATGTTCTTCAGATTATGCTCGCGCGCCCCGACAACTTCGATAGTGTCATGACCGGAGGGATCAAATACTTTTTTTTCTGTTGAGGCCTTGGTCATGGAAAATCAATAATGAAGAATACAAAAATGAACCGCTTATTGTTGCAGTACAAACAGAAAATTAAAATAACCTCTCGAAAGTCTGAAACTTTCGGGAGGTTAAAAACAAAAGGCCCCGTTTCCGGAGCCTTCGTTCTCTCATTTACTTTACAATCAATATACTAAACTCTTCTCCGTCATAAACTCGGCAATCTGCACAGCGTTGGTCGCGGCTCCCTTGCGGAGGTTATCGGCTACAATCCACATGTTCAACGTATTCGGGTTTGATTCATCTCTGCGAATTCTTCCTACAAATACCTCATCGCGGCCTTTAGAGTTGATAGGCATCGGATAAACATTATTCTTCGGATCATCCTGAACAATAACACCGGGTGTTGTCGCCAGGATAGAGCGCACTTCGCTCAGGTTGAAATCTTCATAGAATTCAACATTTACAGCTTCCGAGTGGCCTCCTACCGAAGGGATACGCACCGTAGTAGAAGTAACCCCGATAGTTTGATCATCAAGGATCTTACGGGTTTCGTTCACCATCTTCATCTCTTCTTTGGTGTATCCGTTATCAAGGAATGAATCGATGTGTGGCAGGGCGTTCATATCGATCGGGTGAGGGTATACTTTCGGCCCGTTAACACCTTTGCGCTCGTCCATCATTTGCTGCACAGCATCCTTACCCGTACCTGTTACAGACTGATACGTAGAAACAACAATGCGTTTGATTTTATACTTGTGGTGAAGCGGAGCCAATGCCAGTACCATCTGAATGGTAGAGCAGTTGGGATTGGCAATGATACGATCATCGGCTGTTAAGCTCTGGCCATTGATTTCAGGTACTACCAATTTCTTGGTTGGATCCATTCGCCAGGCTGATGAATTGTCGATAACCACCGTGCCCACTTCAGCAAATTTTGGAGCGAACTCCAACGAAGTACCTCCACCTGCTGAAAAGATCGCGATGTCTGGAGCCAGCTTGATCGCTTCCTCCATGCTTTTGATTGTGTACTCCTTACCCTTAAACTTTATGACTTGGCCTACTGATTTGGCAGAGGCTACTAAATACAATTCATCAAATCGAAAACTTCTTTCCTCAAGCACGGTGAGGATTTCCTGGCCTACCAATCCGGTGGCGCCTACTACTGCGAGTTTCATTTTTTTGTTAAATTTAAAAGTCAGCAAAAGTAATGTTTTCCCCGTTGTGCGTATGAATACCTATTCACAAATATTCAGTTTTTCTAATCTGAAATCGTTTACGGAAAAGATTTTCCTAACGTTCTGCTTCCTCCTCATCACCCTACAAGTGTTAGCCCAATTCACCGATAATTTTGGTGATGGTGAGTTCACGTCTGCTCCGGCCTGGAGCGGCACCGACACAAAATTTTCAGCTTCCGCTCAACAACTCCAACTCGTTGCACCTGCTGTTACCGAAACAGCCTACCTTTCTACCGCCAGTGGGGCTATTAGTAATGCACGTTGGGAGTTTCTTATCCGGCTGGATTTCAATCCGTCTGGTACCAACTATGCGCGGGTGTATCTGGTGGCTGACCAGGCAGACCTAGCCGGTTCTTTAAACGGCTACTACCTTATGATTGGCAACACGGCCGATGAAATTAGCCTGTACAAACAGACGGGTACTACCCGAACAAAAATTATTGATGGCCTGGATGGCCGTGTTAATTTAACCACTGTTGTTGCCAAGATAAGCGTAACCCGCGATGCGCTTGGAAACTGGGAGCTACTTTCCGATGTAGGACTGACCGGAACATTTATTTCAGAGGGAACCGTTAGCGATGCCGAGCACTTCTCGTCACAATACTTCGGTGTGTTTTGCAATTACACCACCACACGATCCGCGCTGTTTTACTTCGATGATTTTGTTGTGGCCGGAAATCCCTACCAACCACCACAACCTCCTGCGTATAAAGATGTAATCATCACCGAAATTTTTGCTGATCCTTCGCCTCGCGTTGAGTTGCCCGAAGTAGAGTTTATTGAGATTTATAATCGAACCAATACTTCATTCAATCTGAATGGCTGGAAATTTACGGATGGAAGCTCCACTGCCACACTGTCCAACTACATATTGAATCCAAACGAATACTTAATTATTACTGCATCTTCATCCCTGGCCGATCTCTCCGGCTATGGGAATGTTATCGGTGTTTCCGGATTTCCTTCGCTTAACAATGGTGGCGACTCGCTCGTGCTTACGTTTTCAGATCAATCGGTCATTGATGTTGTAAAGTACGCAGACACCTGGTACAAGACTGACGAAAAGAAAGCAGGTGGTTGGTCGTTGGAACTTATCGATGTAAACAACCCCTGTGGTGAGCATGATAATTGGATTGCATCGGAAGATGAACTTGGAGGAACCCCCGGGAAACAGAACTCCGTATTCGCGGATAAACCAGACCTTACCGGTCCAATACTTTTGTCGGCTATTACGCTGGATTCGATTCACTTGAAGTTGATCTTCAATGAAAAGTTATCAGCTGTACTTCCAGTACCAGCCGATTTTCAACTGACACCTGCAACCGAAATTGAAGCAGTAGCATTCGAAGACTACAACCTTACTTCCCTGCTTATCGAAAGCAAAACTCCCTTCGAAAAGAAAGTACTCTACACAATTGTGATACGCAACATTCATGATTGCAATGGTAACCTAATCTCAGCGGAGTTTAACACCGGAGAATTCGCCCTAACCGAATCAGCCACTTCCATGGATGTTATTGTGAATGAAATTCTGTTTAACCCCCGACCCACCGGAATTGATTTTGTAGAGCTTGTAAATGCCTCCACCAAATTCATCAACTTAAAGAACTGGTCGCTGGCTAATGACGATCAGAAAATAATTACGCCTCAGGATTACCTGTTGAAGCCTGGGGGGTATTGTGTGTTAACGAACGATGGCGATATTATAAAAGGTGAGTACACCTTATCGCATGAAGAAACCTTTCTGGAAACCAGTCTGCCTTCGTTCAATGATGACGAAGGGGGTGTAGTACTCTTGAATGAAACAGGAGTGATGATTGATAGCATGTTCTATTCGAAATCGATGCACTCGGTTTTCATCAAAGACGAAGAAGGTGTTTCACTCGAAAGGATTTCAGTTTACCAACCTACCACAGAAAATCAAAACTGGAAGTCAGCCAGTTCGATTGTTGGTTTTGCCACACCGGGCTACCTCAACTCCAATGCGCGAAGCGAAAATGAAATTCCGGATGAATCGGTAAAAGTAAATCCCGAAGTTTTTGTTCCCATTACCGGCCAGCCTGACTTTACACAAATTCATTTCGCATTTGATCAGGGAGGGTATGTGGCCAATGTAAAAATTATTGATTCACAAGGACATCTTGTGCGCGAGCTTGCCAACAACGAAGTATTAGGAACAGAAGGATTCCTGCGCTGGGATGGCGACCGCGATGACGGCAACAAAGCCCGTGTTGGCTACTACATGGTTTGGTTTGAAGTGTTCAATGCCAAGGGAGCCGTGAAGACATTTCGGAAGCGAGTGGTGGTGGCAGGAAAGTTTTGAAAATGGTAGAAGCTATGATTTCCCAACTGGCCTACTGATAAATTTCGGAGCAGCAAGTCTGCAATACAAGAAAGTATTTTATCCAAAGTACGGGAGCTTAACAAATCCGGAAAATCAAACAATTCATAAATCTGATTCTGACAAAGTACTTACTCCAACTGCTTCAAATAAAGTTGAATGGTATTCTCCAACCCATAGTAAAGCGCATCGCTGATCAGCGCGTGACCAATGGATACTTCATCAAGCAATGGAATGTTTTGATGCAAAAATTTCAGGTTGTTTAAATCCAGGTCGTGGCCGGCATTCACACCCAACTTTACTTCATGGGCTACGCGAGCGCTTTCAATGTAGGGCTTAACGGCAATTTCTTTGTGAATTAAAAACTCGTGCGCATATGGCTCGGTGTACAGTTCAACACGATCAGCGCCAACAGCCGCAGCGCCTTCTACCATCTTTGGAAGCGGATCAACAAAAATAGAAACACGCACCCCTAACGATTTGATTTCATTACAAATATCAAGCAATAGCAATTTGTTATTGATAGTATCCCATCCGGCATTGGACGTAACGGCATCCGGAGCATCAGGCACAAGTGTGGCTTGGGCAGGCCGTGTCTCACGGATAATTTTCATGTAACGTTCATCCGGATAGCCTTCAATATTAAACTCAGTCGTTACAACATTTTTCAACTGAAGTACATCTGCGTAACGAATGTGGCGTTCATCGGGTCGTGGGTGTACGGTTATCCCTTGAGCGCCAAAACGTTCGCAGTCACGTGCTACTTTAATCACATCCGGATTATTTCCTCCACGTGCATTTCGGAGTGTGGCAATTTTATTAATATTGACGCTTAGTCTGGTCATGGTTTTCGAATAACTGATCAGCAAAACAAATCGTTCGAAAATTACTTATTAAAAACATCAA
>Ga0315910_10000253_pt1 | contig 58806 bp, 45 predicted proteins | sample EdamamesoilMG_FD_204470 | JGI IMG/M metagenome (GOLD analysis project Ga0315910, IMG submission 204470) | Garden soil microbial communities collected in Santa Monica, California, United States - Edamame soil | ecosystem: Environmental > Terrestrial > Soil > Garden | place: USA: California... | reverse complement strand
TTACGCCTGGCCCGAGCCAGATGTCCGCCAGTGTCCGCGAATGTCCGCCAGTGACCGCTTCCCAGGGCCTTCTCCGAGCAGCCTCCGGAGCTGCAGGTCGTGGGTTCGAATCCCGCCGGGCGTACCAATAAAGCTAGTTGGCATAGGGACTAGTGGTCCCGCCGACGATGATGTCGGCGCGCCCGTCTTCGTCGACATCGCCCATCGCCATGGTCACGCTGTTCAATCCGGCGGGGAACTTCGTCCGACTGTACTGAGTCGGGTGTGCAATCGAGGCGGTCGCCGAAATGAAAAAGGCTAATTCGAGCGCACCCAGCATGGTTCGACGCGCGGGCATGAAGTTCCTCCCGGGGGGGCCTAGTTGACCCGTACTTCTCGCCTGCCGATTGCATTCTGTCAATACAAAGGTGGGCTCACGCGCGCGGCGGCGGGCGCACCCTCGCTTAACTGTTGCTGCCCGCACACGCCCACCTCCTATTGAAGCTCCGCCTGGTCTGGGGATCCGCGGGCCACGTCCGCCGCGACGCCACCATCTGTCGGCCTGGTGCCTGAGTGACCGTGCCAGCGAGCGGCAACTGCGAGCACCAGGAACATGGCTGCGATGACCGACCACGCCATGGTCGTGCGCCAAACCCCGGGCTCCACGAGATCCCCGAGCAGAATGAGCCCGATGCAGGCTGCCCCGCACACCGCGACCTCCAGGGCGCGACGGGTGCGGCTGACAGTGAGTACGTGAGCGCGCATGGCACTGGGATGCTACTCGCGGTCGCCTTCGCCTGCGCTCTTCGCTGGCAGGACGCTCTGATCCGGAGATCGAGTCTGGGGTCACCTGCACGTCGGAGTCCGCCCGCTCGCCCGAGTGGCGCAACGCGTTGTGTCCCGGATGCCGGATTCCTGGCCGCATCGACCGCCTTCAACGCACCTTCGTCGTCAGCTTGCCCGCGAACTCGATCTTCTCCGTGACGTCCATCGTCTTCGCGCCGATCGTGCGGCTCTTCTTCGACTCCAGCGCGAGCTTCGTCTCGCCGCTCGTCTCGAGCGAATGGAGCCGCCCCTCCGCGATGTCCCAGAGTGCCTCGCCCTCGAACTCGATCTCCATCGTCAGCGTCCCCCCCTCGGGCGCGTCGCCCTTCGCGCTCGCCTTGCCCTTGAAGCCGAGCACGGCGAACGTCTCTCCCCCGACCTGGCGCGGCTCGCGCAGGCTGACCTTGGCCTCGCCCTCCAGGTGCCGGTCGATCGCGAGCCAGATCGGGCGCGCCTTCACGTTCGGGCTCTGCTCCTTCGGCTCGCACAGCGGCACTCCGCCCGGCATCAGGATCGAACGCACGGTGTCCGAATCGACCGTCCACGAGTCGTGATGACCGGCTCCCTTCTTGGGCAGCAGTCCCGCGAACTCGAGGTCGGCGCGCAGACCGACCAGGAGTTCCGCATCGTCCTCCTCCCCCTTCGGCCAGCTCGCCTTCCATTGCTTCCCGTCGCGGTCGAACTGCACGGTGCGGCCTTCGAGCGCGCTGTGCTTGTCGAGCGTCTCCTCGTTGGACTGCTCTTCGAAGCCCTTCGGCGCCTCGAATCCCTGGAGCAGCGTGCCCGCGAACGGCGCGAACTTGCGCGTGAAGCGCAGCGAATGGCCCTTCGCGACCTCGACGTGCGTGTCGAGCGCCGTGAACTTGTCCGTGTCGACGAAGCGGATCTTCGGCCCATCCGCGCCGTCCGTGGCGGCGCCGAGCCCGACCGCGATGCGCGTCGAGCGCAGATCGAGCACGCGCTCGACGGTTCGTGTCGACTTGCCGTCCTTCGCGAGCTGGTGCGTGAGCTCCTGCGGACCGCTGAAGGCGAGGAGGACGAGGAGCGGGCCGAAGGAGGCGGCTTGGAACATGGGACCTTCCGTGGGGATCGAAGCGCCGAGGGACTGTGCCTACGCCTCCTCGACGGCGCGTGTCTACCTCGACCTTGTAACGACTTCGGCCAGCGGTGAACGCCGCGTGTGCAAGGTGCCCCCTGGGTGCGACCTGCCTGTGGGTGCGGAGAGGCTTCGCGGACCCAGGTGTGCAGCCGGCCCGTCATGCGCCGCAAGTTCCACGCTCCACCCGAGGCGGCAACTCGCCGCTCAGCGTGTCGAACAACGCTTCCGCGCCGGACGGGTCGGTGAGAGTGGGTAGTCGGGCACGGCGGATCTGCCGATTCGGGCGACGATCTGCACGACACGGCTCGAGGGCCAGTTTTCCTGCGTAGGCTCGAGCGAGTTCGGAGCGGAGGTCGGGCGGAGCAAACCTCGCGGCTCGTCGTCGGCCCGCACCCTTCCCCCTGACTTCGCGACCCCGCCCGACGGGCGACTGCATGGCAAGACAACGCACACGCTCGAAGGCCCGGCGGGCCGGCCTGCTGAAAGCCCCGACGGGCATCCAGGGCCTGGACGAGATCACCGGCGGCGGGCTTCCTCGCGGGCGGCCGACGCTGGTGTGCGGGGCCGCAGGCTGCGGCAAGACGCTCCTGGCCATGGAGTTCCTCGTGCGCGGCGCGACGCAGTACGGGGAGCCGGGCGTGTTCGTCTTCTTCGAGGAGACGGAGGGCGAGCTGGCCGACAACGTCGCCTCGCTGGGCTTCGATCTGCCGGCCCTGGTGCGCCGGAAGCGCCTGCTGCTGGACCACGTCCACGTCGAGCGCAGCGAGATCGAGGAGACCGGCGAATACGACCTGGAGGGCTTGTTCGTGCGTCTCAACCTCGCGATCGATTCCATCCGCGCCAAGCGCGTCGTGCTCGACTCGCTCGAAGCGCTGTTCGCCGGCCTGCCCAACGAGGCCGTGCTGCGCGCCGAGCTGCGGCGGCTCTTCCGCTGGCTCAAGGACAAGGGCGTCACGGCGGTGATCACCGCCGAGCGCGGGCGCGATCAGCTGACGCGCCACGGGCTCGAGGAGTACGTCTCCGACTGCGTGCTCGTCCTCGACCACCGCGTCAACGAGCGCCTCGCGACGCGGCACCTGCGGGTGGTCAAGTACCGCGGATCGATGCACGGCACGAACGAGTACCCGTTCCTGATCGGCAACGAGGGCATCAGCGTCCTGCCGATCACGTCGTTGAAGAACGACCACAAGGCCTCCACCGAGCGCATCTCCAGCGGCACGCCCCGGCTCGACGCGATGCTCGGCGGGCGCGGCTACTACCGCGGGAGCACCGTGCTGCTCACCGGGCCGCCCGGCTCCGGCAAGACCAGCCTCGGCGCCTACTTCGCCCAGGCCGCCGCCCGGCGCGGCGAGCGCGCGCTCTACTTCGCCTTCGAGGAATCGCCCGAGCAGGTCCAGCGCGACATGCTCTCGATCGACTTGCACCTCGCCGGGTCGGTCAAGCGCGGCTTGCTGCGCTTCCACGCCTCGCGACCGACGGTGTACGGGCTGGAGATGCACCTGGCGACGATGTTCAGGGAGATCCAGGCCTATCGGCCGTCGGTCGTCGTCGTGGACCCGATCACGAGCCTGCTGATCGCGGGCAGTCCGTCCGAAGCCAAGTCGATGGTGACGCGCCTGATCGACTTCCTGAAGGCGCAGCAGGTCACCGCGCTCTTCACCAGCCTCGTCGGTCCAGGCGGCGACCTCCCGGACACCGAGAGCGTGATCTCCTCGCTGATGGACTCCTGGATCCTGCTGCAGGACGTCGAGAGCGGCGGCGAACGCAATCGCGTCCTGAACGTGCTCAAGTCGCGCGGGATGGCCCACTCGAACCAGGCCCGTGAGTTCCTCATCACCGGGCATGGCATCGATCTGGTGGACACGTACCTCGGTCCCAACGGGGTGATGACGGGCGCGGCGCGCGTGGCGCAGGAGTCGCGCGATCGCGCCGAGGCCCTCCGGCTCGAGCACGAAGCCGCGAGCAGGGAGCAGGATCTGCTGCGCAGGCGGGCCACGATCGATGGCCGCGTCGCGTCGCTGCGCAAGCGGCAGGCGACCGAGGAAGAGGAGTACCGCCAGCTCACGGATGCGGCCAAGGCCCGATCCCGCGTGCTGGTCGCCGACCGCGCGAACATGAGCCGTGCGCGTCATGCCGACGCGGATGCGGCGGCTGCCGCGCGCCCCGCATCCCGGTCAGGGAGTTCGAGATGAGCCCGAAGTCGAGCGCAGTCAACAAGCCGGTCTCGGACGCCGACGCGGACGCCTTCTGGGACCTGCGCCTCTACGTGGCCGGCCAGACGCCCAAGTCGCGGACGGCGCTGTCCAACCTGAAGAAGATCTGCGCCGAGCACCTGGCCGCGCGCTTCAGGATCGAGGTCATCGACTTGCTCGAGCAGCCGAAGCTCTCCAAGGGCGACCAGATCCTCGCCATTCCCACGCTGGTGCGCAGGCTCCCCAAGCCGATGCGCAAGATCATCGGCGACCTGTCCGACACCCAGCGCGTCCTGATCGGGCTCGATCTGCGTTCCGCTTCGGATGCGGAGTGATTCCCAATGCGCCCCTCGAAAGCCCGTCGCTCCGTCAAGGTCCTCGAGCGCGCCCCGGCCGCGAGAGGCAAGGACTACTACGTGTTCCGCCTCTACGTCGCGGGCTGCAGCAGTCGCTCGCGCCGCGCCATCCTGCGCGCCCGCGAGCTGTGCACGACCGAGCTCGGAGGCCGCTGCAAGCTGGAGGTCATCGACATCTACCAGGATCCGATCCGTGCCCGCAACGGACAGATCGTCGCCACGCCCACGCTCGTCAAGGAACTCCCGTTGCCGGTCCGCCGGCTGATCGGCTCCCTGACCAAGACCAGCCGCTTGTTCGTCGCGTTGGGGCTCGACACGCCTGACAAGTCAGGTCCGTGAGCTCGAAGGCCGGCAAGCGAACCTCCACCGAGCTGGCCCGCCTGCGCGTGCGCCTGGCCGACGCCGAGGCGACGCTCCACGCCATCCGCGGCGGTCAGGTGGATGCGGTCGTGGTGCAGAGCAAGCTCGGCCCGCAGGTCTACACGCTCGACAGCGCGGAGTTCGACTACCGCATCCTGATCGAGTCGATGAACGAAGGTGCGCTGGTCCTGACGCACGGCGGCTTGATCCTGTACGCCAACGCGCACTTCGCCCGGATGGTGGAGCGCCCGCTGGAGCAGCTGATGGGGCGCTTGGTGTTCGAGGTGCTGCCCGCGGACCAGAAGGCGGCGTTGGGTCGACTGCTGAAGCGCCCCGGCCGGGTGGGCGCGACGATGGAAGCCCTCCTGCAGCGCCCCTCGGGTGCGACGATGCCGGCCAAGCTCTCCGTCCGGTCCTTGCCGGGCAGGTCGGCCCGGCAGGTCAGCATCGGCATGGTCGTCTCCGACCTGACCGAGGTGCGCGAGCGCGAGGACATGCTGCGCTCCCTCTCGCACGCCCTGATGCGGATGCAGGAGGCCGAGCGTCGCCAGGTGGCGACCGATCTGGGCGACAACATCGCCCAGCTCCTGTGCTCGATCCTGGTGCGCTGCCAGTCGTTCGCGGGCCGGCTCCCGGAACACGAACAGGTCTTGCGCAGGGAAGCCGTCGAGTTCTCCCTGTTGCTGCGCGCGACGGCCAACGACGTCCAGCGCATCTCGGCTCAACTGCGGCCCCACGGGCTGGAGATCCTGGGCCTCGTCTCGGCCCTGCGCGGCGTCGGCGCGGAGTTCGCGGACCGGATCGGCGTGCCGATCACGATGAGCTGCGCCAAGCTGACGGTGCCCCTGGCTCCCGCGTCGGAACTGGCGCTGTACCGCGTCCTGCAGGAAGCCCTGCGCAACGTGGAGAAGCACGCGCGGGCTCGACACGTCGCCGTGACCCTGCGGCGCCGCGGCGCGCTCGTCGAGTTGACGATCAAGGACGATGGGGTCGGCTTCGACACCACCGACCAGCAGGCCAAGGCCATGCGAGCGGGGCAATTCGGCGTGCTGAGCATGCACGAGCGCGCCACGGCGGCGGGCGGATCGCTGCGCGTGAGGTCCGTGCCCGAGGCAGGCACCGAAGTGCACTTGATGCTCCCGCTCGCGCCGCAGGCAGAGGCCGGCAGATAGCGGGATCGCACTGCACCGGCGCGCTGCCGCGTTGCGGCTGCAGGGTGCGGTCTCAGGGCCCCCGCGACCCGCGAGCGGTCTCCACCCCTGGCCGCGCGGCAGGGCGGGATGCTAGATCGGCCCGTGGATGAATGCCCACGTCTTCCTCGAGGCGCTGACGATCGTCCTCTGCACCGCAGGGGTCACGACGCTGCTCTTCAAGCGTCTGCGCCAGCCGGTCGTGCTCGGCTACATCGTCGCGGGCCTGATCGTCAGCCCGCACGTCCCGATCCCGATCGTCGCGAACAAGGACGTCGTCCACACGCTGTCCGAGCTGGGCGTGATCCTGCTGATGTTCTCGCTGGGCCTGGAGTTCAGCCTGCGCAAGCTGTTCCAGGTCGGCCCGACCGCCGGCCTGACGGCGATCATCCAGTCGAGCTTCATGGTCTGGCTGGGCTTCCTGGTCGGCCGCGCCTTCGGCTGGACGACGCTCGAGTGCATCTTCACCGGCGCGATCATCGCGATCTCGAGCACGACGATCATCGCGCGCGCCTTCGACGAGCAGCGCATCCAGGGCAAGCTGCGCGACCTGGTGGTCGGGATCCTGATCGTCGAGGACCTGATCGGCATCCTGCTGATGGCGCTGCTGACGGCGCTGGCCTCCGACGGCAACCTCTCGTTCACGACGCTGGCGAGCTCGGGCGCGCGCCTCTCCGCCTTCCTGATCGGCCTGATCGCCGTCGGCCTGCTCGTCGTCCCGCGCCTGATCCGCATGGCGCTGCGCCTGGGCAGTCCCGAGACCACGCTGGTCGCCAGCGTCGGCATCTGCTTCGCGGGCGCGCTGCTGGCGCACACCTTCGGCTACTCCGTGGCGCTCGGAGCCTTCGTCGCGGGCTCGATGATCGCGGAGTCCGGCGAGGGCAAGGCGATCGAGCACGTCGTGCAGCCGGTGCGCGATCTCTTCGCCGCGATCTTCTTCGTCTCGGTCGGCATGCTGATCGACCCGCAGGTCATCGCGGAACACTGGGTCGCCGTGGCCGTGCTCGTGCCGGTGGTGATCGTCGGCAAGGTCCTGGGCGTCTCGCTGGGCGCCTTCCTGGCCGGCAACGGCACGCGCACGTCGATCCAGTCCGGCATGAGCCTGGCGCAGATCGGCGAGTTCTCGTTCATCATCGCCGGACTCGGCCTGGCGCTCCACGCCACCGGCCAGCACCTCTATCCGATCGCGGTCGCGGTGTCCGCGATCACCACGCTGACGACGCCCTGGCTGATCAAGCTCGCCGATCCCGTCGCGAGCTACGTCGACCGCAAGCTGCCGCGCTCGCTGCAGACCTACGCCGGCCTGTACGGCAGCTGGATCGAGCAGATCCGTTCGGGCCCGCGGGCGAAGACCGCCGGCAGCGCGGTGCGCCGTCTCGCCCTGCTGCTCCTGCTCGACGGCCTGCTGCTGACCAGCGTGATCGTCGGCGCGGCGCTGTCCGCCGAGTCGCTCGTCGAGCTGGCCTCGTCCTGGTTCGCGCTCGAGCCGGCGTCGGCACGCACGCTCGTGATCTGCGCGGCCGTGGCCGTCGCGACGCCCTTCGGCATCGGCGCCCTGCGCATCGCGCGCCGCCTGGGCGTGCTGCTGGCCGAGGCGGCCTTCCCGACCGCGCGCGTGGGCACCACCGACCTGGCGGCGGCGCCGCGCCGCGCGCTGGTGGTCACGCTGCAGCTCGCCGTGATCCTGCTGCTCGGTCTGCCGCTGCTCGCGGTCTCGCAGCCGCTCCTGCCGGGCTGGCCCGTCCCCGCCGCCCTGGCGGCGCTCTTGTTGGTGCTCGGCTTCTTCCTGTGGAGGAGCGCGGCCGACCTGCACGGACACGTGCGCGCCGGCGCGCAGGTGCTGGCCGAGGCGCTCCTGGCCCAGGCGCGCAAGGGCGGTTCGGAGCGCGAGGATCAGGCGCTCGAGCAGGTCCGCGCGCTGCTCCCCGGCCTCGGCGAGCCCGTCGCGGTGCGGCTCGAGCCCGGCTGTGCGGCGGTCGGCAAGACGCTCTCGGAGCTGCGGCTGCGCGGCCGCACCGGCGCCTCGGTGCTCGCGATCGCGCGCGGCGGCGACACGGTCGCGCCGACCGCGGATGTCGTGCTGCAGTCCGACGACGTGCTGGCCGTCGCGGGCACGCAGGAGGCCGTGCGCGCGGCGCGGGAGCTGCTCGGGACGAGTCGCGACGCCGGCGCGAGCCCCTGAGCCGCCGGGAGCAGGCGTTCGCTCCATCGCACGCCGACGCCGACGTGCTCCGACGCCGCGACCGAAACCTCACGCCGATCGGCCGCAGCGCGTTACGCTCCCCGGGCATGCAATCGGGATCGAGCCGGAGTCTGCCCGCCGCGTGGATCGCCGCGACGGCCAGCGCCGTTCCGCTGTTCGCCGTGCACGCCTGCCTGGTGCTCTCCTTCGTCCTCGGAGCCGCGACGCCGTGCCTGCCCTACCTCGACGGCGAGATCTCGGTCAGCCGCGCCTGCCGCAGCGAGCCGGTGGTGCACCTCTTCCGCGCGCTGGTGCTGCCCTCCTCGGCCGCGATCGCCGGCACGTGGTGGATCGCGGCCGCCTGGCTGGCCCGCGAGCACATCGGCGGCCCGCGCACGCGCCGCTGGATCCTCGGCCTCGGCGTGGTCGGCGCGCTGTTCCTCGTGCTCTACGCCACCTTCCTCGGGACGCAGGGCGACGCCTATCGGTTGATGCGACGCTACGGGGTGTACGTCTTCTTCACGGGCACGGCCATCGCCGAGCTGATCCTGACGGTCGTGCTCGCACGCGCCCGCCCGCCGGCGCTCGAGCCCTGGGTGCGCCGGCTGATGGTCGGCGCCTGCGTCCTGATGCTCGCGGCGGGTCCGCTGAACCTGCTGGCGGAGAAGATCGTCGAGCGCGACCGCGCCGCCTGCTTCTTCGAGTGGTGGTTCACGCTGGCGATGGTCGGCTACCCGCTGCTCCTGGCCCGCGTGTGGCAGCGCGCGGGACTCCGCGTGGGGCTCGACGGCGCGCACCAGCCCTGATGGATCGACGGCGGAGCGGGATCGCCGCGGCTCAGGGCGCTCCCGCGCGCGGCGCACGTCGCACCAGGCCGAAGATCAGGAACGCCACCCCGATCCCGCCCACCACGACGCCGAGGACGAGCGGGTACAAGCTCCAATAGACGCCATGCGCCAAGTCGCCCGGCGTCGGGTGCGCGAGGCGTTCGATCGTCTCGAGCGAGCGCAGCATGCCGTAGAGCTGCGCGACGACGACCAGGCACACGCCGAGCGCGATCAGGGTGAGCCCGACGACGACGGACGTGCGACCGGCGCGCGGCGGATCGTCCGGCGACCTGGCGTCGCGAGCGGGTCCGGTCGGCGCGTGCGGCATGGCGCCGTCGATTCTCGCCACCCGCGCGGCCGGCCGCCATCCGGCGGGGCGCGCTCGGGGCGGTTGGGAGCCAAGCGCGGCGGCCCGGGCGCGTTCCTCCACTTGCGCGCAAGAACCGCCGGGCCCCGACACATGGATGCACGACGACCTCGCGCAGGCCCCGCGGACTCGGATTCCGCGAGGCGGCGCGAGGAATGTCGCTAACCCCAGCGCGGGCCACGTCGTCCACCCGAGACCCCACGAACACCATGAAGCTCCCCCTCACGCTCGGCGCCCTCGCCCTGGCCGTCGCCGTTGTCACCGCGACCTGCAACTCGGTCGGGGGGCCCGCGCGCGGCAGCGGGGTCTACCTCGTCGGCGTCGCCGGCGGAGGGTGAAGCGCCAACGCGAAGGTCCGTGCGGCCTTCGGAACGATCGCGGGCGTCGCCAGCGTCGAGTACGACTGCAAGGTGGCGACGGTCACGATGGAGCGCGAGGCGGTCCTGACCGAGCGCGACGCGAAGAAGGTGATCCAGGACGCCGGCTACAAGGTCGTCAGCTTCCAGCTCGGCGAGCCGCCCAAGCGCACGGCCTTCCTGTTTCGCGTCAACCAGCTCGAGCCCGGCCAGCGCGCGAGCCTCGAGGGCGCCTTGCGCGAGGAGCTGACGGACGCGGACAAGGTCGCGATCGACAGCCTCGGCCGCGCGACCATCGTCGTCCGGGGCGACCCCGCGGCCGCGGAAGCCTCGGTCAGCGCCAGCCTCAAGAGTCGCGGCCTCGCGACCGCGGGCACCGAGACGAGGACCTGGCCCAGGCTGGACGCGACCTACGTCGTCGCGGTGCCCGGGATGACCGGCCCCGCCGCGGCGCGGACGATCGCGGACGCGCTCGCCGGCGTGGCGAAGGTCGTCGCGGTGCACGTCTACCAGGACACCGCCACGGCGACGCTCTGGCTCAAGGAGCCCTGCGACGCGCTGGAGACGAACGTGAAGGCGGCCCTGACGCCCGCGGGCTTCAGCGTCGCGCGTTTCGAGCTGCTGGGCGACTGATCCTCGCCCGCCGCCTACCTCGCCCGCTTCGGCGTGGTCTTGCCGCCGGACGCATTGAACGCGACCGCCGCGCGGATCAGCGCCTTGAACGCGGCGGCGTCGACCGTATCGCCTTCGTGGAGGTCGAGCGCGCGGCGCGCGTTGCCCTCGAGGCTCGCGTTGAAGAGCTTGGCCGGGTCGGGCAGCGCCGCGCCCTTGGGGAAGGTCAGCTTGACGATCGAATTGTAGATCTCGCCGGTGCACAGGATCCCGTGGTGCGACCACACGGGCGTCCCCATCCACTTCAACTCCTCGACGACGTCCGGGTCGGCCGACTGGATCAGCTTGCGCATCCGGCTCAAGGTCTTCCCGCGCCAGTCCGCGAGCTCGGCGATCTTGCCGTCGATCAGCTCCGACGCCGACAGACCCGCGGTCGGGTCGGACTTCCTCTTGTTCGGTGCACCAGCCATCGATCGTCGCTCCTCGCGCAGGCCCAGCTCCGCCCCGGATCGCTCGCGGGTGTCGAGCCGGCGTCCGTGCGCGCAGAGAGGATAACGGCGAGCGTTCGAGCCGCCGCGCGGAGATTGCGCAAGCTCGCTGCGAGGGCTCAGCCGCCGCCCGACGGATCCGGCGGCCGCCCGCCGGGATCCGGCCGGCGCGGCCCGTACCACAGGTCCAGCCGGCTCCGGTCGCGCAGCGCGCGGCGGCCTCCGAGCGCGAGGCGCGCCGTCAGGCGCAGGAGCTCCCAGCCCGTGTACGCGCGCAGCTTGCGGCCCGACGTCAGCACGCGCTGCGCCACCCACGCGTGGCGGCCACGGCGGCCGAGGCGGCGCGCGAGGTCGATCTCCTCGGCGGCGAAGAGCGTCTCGTCGAAGCCGCCGGCGGCCTCGAAGGCGCTGCGCGTGCAGAAGAAGAAGGCGCCCGGCGCCAGGCGTGCGCGGCGGTAGAGCACGCGCAGCGCGCGCAGCATCAGCTGCGACCAGGCCGGGAGCGGACCGTCGATGCTGACGTCCGCTCCGCCGTAGGTCGCGCCGCCCTCGATCGCCGCGACCGCGCCGCGCAGGGCCGGCGTGGTCACGCGCGTATCCGCGTCGACGAACACCAGGAGCTCGCCGGCGCTGGCGCGCGCGCCGCTGTTGCGCGTGGCGGCGATCTGGCGGTGGCGACAGGCGATTACGCGCGCGCCGTGCGCGCGGGCGGTCGCGGCCGTGCCGTCGGTCGACTGGTCGTCGGCGACGACGAGCTCGTAGGGCCGGCCGAGCTCGCGGCCCGCGACGTGGATCGCGTCGAGCGTGCCGGGCAGGTGCGCCTCTTCGTTCCAGGCCGGCACGACGAAGGCCAGGCTGCGGACGTTCATCGCGGGCCGCGCTCCGTCGGCGGAAGTTGCGGAGCGAGGAGCGGGAGCGCGGCCGGCATGGACCAGCGATTCTGCCCGCCGCGGGGCGGCGGACAAGCGGCGGAGTCCGCAGCGGGTCGCGCGCACTGGCCAGGCGCGTGCGCGCGACGCACACTCTGGCCATGACCGCGCGCCTCCAGCTCTCGCACCCCGTATCCCGGTTCTCCGCGCTCGTCGGCGGCGTGCTCCTCGCGCTCGCCGCGGCCTGCTCGACGACGCCGGCCGCTTCCGAGGCATCGGCGGCTGCGGCCGCCGCGCCGGCTGCTGCCGCGGCGCCGAGCCTGGCCGAGGAGATCGGCTCGACGCGCAACGCGCGCGTGGCGCTCGCGCGCGGCGCGGAGCAGGAGCCGCTGGTCTTCCTGGCGGGCGAGCTGTCGGCGGACGAGCTGCAGGAGCTCCGCCAGCTCGCGCCCGGCGTGCGCGTCGTCGCCGGCCTGACGCGCGACACGGCGCTGGGCCACGCCGCCGAGGCGCACGGGGCGCAAGCGCAGCTGGTGACGCCCGAGTTCCTCGCGCGCGCACCGCGGCTCGCCTGGGTGCAGGCGATGAGCGCCGGTGTTGACCGCTACGTCGGCCTCGCGCCGCTCGCGGAGGGCCGCGTCGTGCTGACCAACCTGCGCGCGGTGCACGGGCCGGCGATCGCCGACCACGCCTTCGCCATGCTGCTGACGCTGACCCGCGGCTTGCGCGGGCGCCTCGAGGACCAGGCCGCGGGGCGCTGGGCGCGCGAGCGCGCGGGCAGCGAGCCGATCGCGCTGCAGGGCCGCACGCTGCTCGTGGTCGGCCTGGGCGGCATCGGCAGCGAGATCGCGCGCCGCGGGCACGGCTTCGGCATGCGCGTGATCGCCACGCGCCGCAGCGACGCGCCGGGGCCCGAGTACGTCGAGCACGTCGGGCCGCCCGAGGAGCTCGCGGCGCTCCTGCCGCAAGCCGACGTGGTCGCGATCTGCGTGCCGCTGACCGACGAGACGCGCGGCTCCTTCGACGCCGGCACCTTCGCCGCGTTCAAGCTCGGGGCCTACCTGATCAACATCGCGCGCGGCGCGATCGTCGACACCGCGGCCCTGCTCGCGGCCCTGGAAGACGGCCGCCTGGCGGGCGCCTGCCTCGACGTCACCGACCCCGAGCCGCTGCCGGCCGACCATCCGCTGTGGAAGCGCGCGGACGTGGTGATCACGCCGCACGTCGCCAGCGACGCCGCGCTGACCGACGCGCGCGGCTGGGCGCTGTTCCGCGAGAACCTGCGGCGTTTCGCGGCGGGCGAGCCGCTGCTCAACGTCGTCGACCCGCGCGCGGGCTACTGAGTTGGCGGGCCCGGCCCGGCCCGGCCCAGACGGCGCTCCGGCGACGACGCTTTCCTTTCTGCCCGCGCCCGCGTCCACTGGGGCCGCATGACGTGGGAATCCTGGTACGTGCTCGGCCTGCTCGTGCTGGCGCTCGTGCTCTTCTCGCGCGCGCGGATCCCGCTCGACGTCACGGCGCTGGTCGTGCTGTTGTTGCTCGTGCTGCCGGGCGTCCTGACCCCGCGCGAGGCCCTGGCCGGCTTCGGCAGCGACACGGTCGCCCTGCTGATCGCGCTGTTCGTGCTGACCGCCGCGATCGCGCGCACGGGCGTCGTCGAGCGCGTCGGCCTGCGCGTCGCCTCCCTCGCCAAGCGCCATCCCAACGCGCTGACGCGGCTCCTGCTCTTCGCCGTGACCGCGCTGAGCGCCTTCGTGTCGAACACGGTTTGCACGGCTGTCTTCCTGCCGCTCGCGATCGGCAGCGCGCGCCGCTCCGGCGTGCCGGTCAGCCGCGTGCTGATGCCCCTGGCCTTCGCCTCGATCCTCTCCAGCGGCATCACGGTGATCTCGACCTCGACCAACCTGGTCGTCTCGGGCGAACTGCCGAAGTACGGCCTCGATTCGATCGGGTTCTTCGAGATGGCCCAGCCGGCGCTGGTGATCGCCGGCTGCGGCCTCCTGTACCTGATGTTCGTCGCGCCGCACCTGATCCCCGACCGAGATCAGGGCGGCGTGATCGAGAGCTACGGCTTGCGCAAGTACTTCAGCGAGGTCGTGATCTCCGCGGGTTCGTCGCTGGCCGGCAAGAGCCTGGGCGAGAGCCGCCTGGGCGAGGCGATGGACCTGACGCTGGTCGGCCTGCGGCGCGGGAAGACGCGCATCCTGGCCCCGAGCCCGACCGTGGTGTTGAACGAGGGCGACGTGCTGCTGGTCGAGGGCAGCGCCGAGAACATTCTGCTGGTCAAGGACGTCGGGGGCCTCGAGATCAAGCCCGACTTCAAGCTCTCCGATCCCGACCTCGTCTCCGAGGAGGTGCGCATGATCGAGGCGATGGTGCTGCCGCGCTCGCGGCTGATCGGCGGCACGCTGCGCGAAGCGCTGTTCCGCGAGCGCACCGGGCTGGTCGTGCTCGCGATCCACGGGCGCGCGCAAGACCGGCCGCTGTCGCGCCACCGGCTCGAGGCGGGCGACGTGCTCCTGCTGCAGGGTGCCGCGGCCGACATCGAGCGCGCCGTCGACCAGGGGCTCGTGCTGCTCGACGACAAGTCCGCCCACCACCCGCGCACGGTCAAGAGCGGCATCGCGATGGCGATCTTCGTCGGCTGCACGGCGCTGGCGGTGACCGGGGTCGTGCCGATGGCGGTGGCCTTCCTGCTGGGCGTGCCGGCGCTGATCCTGACGCGCTGCCTGACGACCGAGGAGGCCTACCAGAGCGTCGACTGGCCGCTGATCGTGATGATCGGCGGGCTGATGGCGCTGGGCGCGGGGATGACCAAGTCCGGCACCGCGGAGTGGCTGGCCGACGCGATCGTGCGCTGGTTGAGCCCCTTCGGCGGCCAGGCGCTGCTGGCGGGCTTCTTCCTGCTGACCGTGCTGCTGACGCAACCCCTGTCGAACGCCGCCGCCGCGCTGGTGCTCCTGCCCGTCGCGATCCACGTCGCGCGCACGGTCGGCATCGAACCGCGCGCGCTGGTGATGACCGTCACCTTCGCCGCCTCGTGCTCGTTCATGACGCCGCTCGAGCCCTCGTGCGTGCTGGTCTACCGGCCGGGCAACTACCGCTTCAGCGACTTCGTGCGCGTCGGCGGCGGGCTGACGCTGATCGTGTTCGTGCTCTCGATGCTGCTGATCCCGAGGTTCTGGCCGTTGTATCCGGTGTGAGGGCGCGGAGGCCCAGGCGGGCGCCGCTCGTCACGGCCCGGCGACCTGGAGGCTCGCGCGACAAGGCCAGCGCTCGTCGTTCCAGAAGAGGTCGATGCGCCGGCCGCCATCGAGCAACGGTGTCGCGGCGCGGTTGATGTTGTCGGTCCACGGATGGTCGGGCAGCTCGCGCATCGCGGACACCTTGATCGTGCTGCCCTTCGGGCGGAAACGGACTCCGGCGGGTCGCCGGTCCTTCTCGGGTCCTTGGCCGGGCCAGCACCAGACGATCGTCCCACCCGTCGCGGGATGGACGGACACCCCCGACGGTGGTGGACGGAACTCGCGCACGTCGTCGACCAGGAATGCTTGCGTGTCCTCGTGGAGCTTGTCCCCATAGAGGATGTACTCGCAGCTTGGATCGAGCCTGATCTCCCAGTGATTGGTGTCGAGGTAGCTGGCGCTCACGATCTTCTCGAAGGGTGCCTCGGCGACGACCGCGGGGGCGAAGCCGCAGTTGCCAGCTCCGCCCGGCACGGAGCCGGCTCTCGATGGCTCTGTGTCGTCAGTTCCCGGCTCGGGCGGGATGTGGCAGCCGACCGCCAGCGCGAGTACGGCCACGCAGCTCGCGCCCATCGGCTTCGATCGATCTTCCTTCCTTCGTCGCCGCAACGGCAGCACTCCTTCGCCACACAGGATCCTACCGTCGACTCCGAGGCCGGCGTGTCGGCTCGTACCACCTATCCAGCCTGGGTCCATCCGTCGGTGGCGGCGCCCGACACGCTCTTCATGCGTGGTTCATGTCGAATTCTCGACGCCGCGGGATAACGACCCTGTCACCCCATCCCGCGCGCACCAGCAAGAGGATCATCGCCGCGATGGATCCAGCCTTGCCGAAACTCGTTTCGGGCGCCGCGGGCTGGCCCTTCGTCCGCAGCGGCGCAAGCGTCGCCGCGCCGCACGCGCGCAGCGCGGCAACGCGCCACGATTCGCAAACGGAACGACGCCATCGCGCGCTCCATCGCAGCGCAGGACCCTGGCCAGGCCAGAAGTCCGCCCATCGAGCTCCGACCTGACGTCGTCGCGCCCGATCCGCTTTCGAATCTCGCGCACGGTCACGTCAACCACTCGTTCCAACCTCTCACTCTGCTGGCCATCACCACTCACGGGAGCACTCGCCATGACTCCGACCGCGATCCCCGCCCACGGTCACCCTTCGATCCACGCCTGGCTGCTGCTGTCGGCGCGCCGACTGCGAGCTTGGGCCCGCCGTTGCTTGTCTGTCGCCATCGTCGTGATCGGATCGCAGGCGACCGGGGCAGCCCAGGTCCTCGTCGATCCGCTGCCCGGTCCGAAGACCGAGAAGGCCAACAACAATCAAGTCGACCCCAAGCAGGAGAACCCCGAGGAGGGCGACCCGGTCGTCATGAAGACCGGCGACTTCACGATCCGGAAGGTGGATCTCTCGATCCCCGGTCGCACGACGAACTTCGCCCTGATCCGGACCTACCGCAACACGACCGCGATCCAGTCGGCCCTGGGCCCGAACTGGGACTTCAACTGGAACAAGAAGATCGTGCTGCAGATGCGCCGCGTCCAGGTCCCGATCTACCACGGGCCGGTCGGCGAGGGGTGGCACGCTTTCGACGACCAGCAACCGACCGAGGATGACTACCTCACAGCGATCGTCCCCGAGGGCGCCTACTACTACGACGGCGAGACCCGCATCGACCGCTTCGGAGTGATCAGCAGCGGCTGGACGACGCCGAACGGCTACTTCGCGGCGTTGCTCTCGCACGGTGGCGGGATCGTGTACAGCGGCAGCACGCCGCACTACCAGACGCCCGACTGGTTCGAGCTGCGCAACGCCGAAGGCACGGTCTTCACGTTCGGGCTCAAGGACAACTCCGCCGGCCACCCTGGCCCGACCTACCACCTCACACGCGTCGACGACCGGCGCGGTGATCGTTTCCTGTTGGACTACGAGGTGATGTCGGGCGCGGGCAGCCAGCCGCATTACCGGCTGAAGTCGGTGTTCGAGACGCTCGGGCGGCGCGTCGACTTCCTCTACGACACCTACGGACGACTTTCGACCGTGCGGGACTTCGCTCAGCGCGAGGTCATCTACACCTACGACACCTCCGGATGTCTGACCGAGGCGCGCTCGCCGATCGTCACGGGCCCGGGCACGAACTTCCCGAGCGGCAAGACTGCGCGCTACGTGTACTCGCCGCCGATCACGACCAACGGTCCGAGGAACCTCCTCGAGACGATCGCTCCGCGGGAAGTGGCAGCAGCGAGTGGCGGCTCGAACGGGACCCCCTTCCTGGTGAACACCTATGACAACTCTCAGCGGGTCGTGAAGCAGGTCCAGGGCGGAGCGGTCACCGTGGACGGCGTCACGGTGCAGGCCGGCGGCACGACGCTCTTTCGCTACGGGAACACCACGATCAACCACGGCTGGTTCACCGAGACGTCGCGCACTTTGCACGTCAGCCCGAACGGCAACGTCAGCCTGTTCGTGTTCAACCAGGAGGGCAACGAGCGGGTCGAGCTCCTGTTCACGGGCCGACTCGATCCAACGGGTATCGCCGACACGGCCACGATCGACGGGATGGTCGAGGTCACGCTGGGGCCGACACCGGACCTGGTCAGCGGCCGGATCCGCAGCGAGAACTTCGCCGCTCCGACCTACGTGCCGCCGCTCAGGCCGACCGTGGATCCGTCGGCCTTCGTGACCGTGCGCGATTTCAACGTGCATGGGCAGATCGTGCTCGAGCGCGGTCCCGGACAGGAGACCGTCCACACCTACGACGGCAGCTTGGTCGACGTCTTCGCCAGGCGGAACCTGGTGCGCACGGAGCGCCGCGCCGTGCCCGCAGACGGCAGCGGGCCCCTCATCACGGCCTACGTCTACGAGCCGGTCTACAACGAGTTGCGCGCCGTCTTCGATCCCCGCGCGAACGATCCCGGATACGTGCCGCAGAACGGAGGGAGCTGGTCGCCCAGCCGGTACATGACCTTGCACCTCTTCGACTACCAGGAAGGCGATGCCCTCACCGCCGCGGGCAGCCTGGCCGCGCTCGCGAGCAAGTGGGGTATCGAGCTGGCCCAGTCCCAACTGTTCACCACGATGGCCGGCTGGTGGCCGAGCTTGCCGATCCAACCGATCAACCACGGCTCGTCGTGCCAGCTGGGCGACCTGAACGGCGACGGCACGACCACGCAGACCCACGGCAACGAAGTGCAGACCCGGTACCCGACACCGGCGCTGCTCTCGGCCCCCACCTCGCCGGGTGAGACGTACACGCCGGGCGCACCGATCACGGCGAGCTACACCTGGAACGACTTCTCGCTCCTGACCTCGGTGACCGATCCCGAGGGTGGGCGCGTCAGCTACGAGTACTTCTCCGAGAAGTCTCCGAACGGCACGGACACGAGCAGCGACCCCGCGCCGACCCTCCCGCCCCTCACGGTCACGCTCGATCCGGTCACCGGCGCCGCAGGCGGCGGATTCAAGCAGTCGGCCACGCTGCCGGAGCCGGTCGGCAACGAGATCGTCCTGCACTACGGCCACGATCTGCTCGGGCGCCGCACTTCGACCCAGGATGGCCGCGGGCAGACCACGCAGACCACCTTCGACGAGTCGGACCAGCTCGTGCGCATGGTCAGCCCGCGCAGCTACACCACCACTCTCTTCCACGACGCCAACGGCAACCTGATCCGCCGCGAAGCCGAGCGCTGGGAGCCCGTGATCGACGCGCTGGGTCACCCGGCCGGCGAGAGCGTCGTGGGCATGGAGATCACGGAGATCGTCTACGACCTGCTCGACCAGGCGGTTGAGGAGCGCGTGCGCATCGACAGTCAGACGGTCTCTACGCGCCGCGTGCGCTACGACCGCGAGGGCAACCGAGTCTTGATCCTGCTGCCCGAATCGATCCATGACCCGCTCAACCTGGTCAGCGTCGTGATCGACGAGCGCGGCCTCGACTGGAAGACGACGCGCGGGGGCATCGTCTCCGAATTCGCCGCCCAGCCGGGGAACCACGACGTGCCGGAGACTCCGGTCACGTCGCTGCTGACCTCGACGATCACGAAGGACTACTCGCTCCTGGGCAATCCGACGAGGGTGGAGGACGGCGAGGGCCACGTGACGCAGTACACGTACGACGGGCTCGGGCGCTCGGTGCGCAGCGACGAACCGTTGCCTGGCAACTACGCGCAGTACGTCTACGACCGGCTGGGCAATGTCCTGCTGTCGAGCATCCACGGCGACCGCGGGGACGGGACCCAGGGCCTCCTGGCGCACAGCCGCCAGAAGTACGACGAGCTCGGGCGCTTGTACCAGGTCGAGGATGCACTCTTCGCCGTGGGCAGCAGCCAGACGGTCCCGGACACGGGCGCGCTGTCGCCCGGGGACGGCTACGTGACGCGGCGCAACGTCTACGACCGGAAAAACCGCATCGTCAAGGTGGTCGACGACAACGCGCACGCGACCGACTACGCATGGGACAAGCTCGACCGACTGGTGCGCACGACCGACGCAGGAGGCAACGAGCACCGCAACTTCTACGACAAGGCGGGCAATGTCCTGCGTGTCGAGGAGCTGGAGAAGTCCAGCGACGGAACATGGTCGCAGCTGTCGACGTCGTGGAGCTTCTACGATCAGCAGAACCGCCTCGTCGCGGTCTGCGATCAAGCCGGACGGACGCAGCGCCGGGCCTACGACAGTCAAGACCGGGTCTGTTTCTTCAGCGACGCTGAGGGCCCCGGGGGCGGAACGCTGGCTGGCCTCGACTTGCTCGGCGACCACGCGGGAGTGGGCGGGCTGCCCGGGCTGGCAATCAACGACCACGGCAACACGGTGACCTTCGCCCACGACCTCGGTGGTCGCAACCTCGCCTCGACCGCCGTGATGCGCGCCGGAGGCACGGGCGCGGGAGCGAAGGATCCCACCCAAGCTGGCGACGGGATCGTCAAGCGCTCGCGTACCTACGACCTGAATGGCCGCGTGCTCAGCGAGACGGACGACCGCCAGGGCACGACCAGCTACGAGTACGACGCCCTCAATCGGCGCAAGACCACGCGCCACCCCGACTCGACGTCGGAGACTTCGCTCTACGACCGCAACGACATGCCCAAGTACGGGGTCGATGCGATGGGCAACCAGTTCGTGCGCATGCACGATGCGCGCAGCCGCCTGCGGACGGTCGACATCACGCGCGGACCCGGCGTGGTGGGTTCCACGCGCCAGGAGTACGAGTACGACGGTGTCGACCGCTGCGTGCGCTCCGTCGACAACAACGACCCCGCCGACTCAGCTGACGACGCCGTCGTCCAGGTGGCTTTCGATTCGTTGGGTCGCGTGATCGAGCAGCGGCAGACGGTCCTCTCCTGGTCGCACCAGGCCCTGCGCTCACACGATGGGGTCGGGAACCTGAAGGATCTCGTCTACCCGAACGGGCGCGTGATGACGCACCAGTACTCGGCCACTGACAAGCTCCTGCTCGTCCGGGAGGGAGCCGTCGAGCTCGGCCGCTTCAGCTGGGTCGGGTTGGAGCGCGTGACCAGCCGCAAGCTGAACGGCGGGGAGGTCGAGTTGCTACGCGGCTACGACTCGGCCCGGCGCGTGACGAGCCACCAACAACTCGACGACCTGGGGCAACTGCAAGCCGGCTTCGCGTACGACTACACGCGCACCGACCGCAAGCGCTACGAGGTCCGCACGCACGCGGGGACCGAGGGCAACGTCTGGGGCTACGACAGCCTGCGGCGGCTGGTGCTGGAAAAGCGCGACGTGTCGGACGCCTCGGCCGAAGCGACCTCGGCGGGCAGCGGCGGACGGATCGGCATGTTGGTCAGTTATCAGCTGGACGGCGTCGGGAACATGTCCTCCGTTGTGGAGAACGGGACGGTCTACACGAACCCGGTCAACATCCTCAACCAGTACACGTCGTTCAAGGGCCGCCCTGTCGCGCACGATCTCGCAGGCAACCGGACCGCCTACTTGAGCAAGACGGCGGCCTACGACGCGTTCAACCGCCTGGTGACGGTGCATTCCCAGGGCAACCTGGTGGCGACCTACAAGTACGGCGCCGACGACGAGCGTCTGGCGAAGGTCCAGTCCGGTGGCTCGGGGACGCTCTTCGTGTACGCGCAAGGTGATCTGCTGGAAGAGCGCTCGCTGAGCGACGGTTCGCTGACGCGCCAGCATGTCCACGGCGTCGACGGCGAAGAGCTGCTGCAGGTGCGCGATTTCGGCGCGGGAGCTCCGGTCGACACGCTCATCCTGACCGATGCCCGCGGCTCGACCGTGGGGATGGCGGACAGCCAGGGCGCTGTGCAGATGCGCGTCAAGTACACCGCCTACGGCAGACCGACGTTCTGTGCACCCGACGGCACGGTCCTGCCGCCGGCGCAGACGCCGGCAGGCGATCTGCGACTGTTCGCTGGCGCGTACTACGACGCCGAGACCGGCTACTACTACATGCGACGGCGCTACTACGACCCGCTCCAGGGACGCTTCCTCAGCCGCGATCCGCTGGGCACCTGGCTCGCCAGCGCCAATCTCGGAAACGCCTACACGTTCGCCGCCAGCGCGCCGCAGGACGTCGAGGATCCGGACGGGCTCTGGCCCAAGAAGATGCACGGCGCGACGACGTCGGAGTTCATCAAGCAGAAGACCGGTTCCGACTCGCTGGCGAAGATCGCCTCCAAGGCGAACACCGGTATGGACGACTTGGCCCGTCAGACTCCCGGCTGTGCGCACGAGCACGGCATGTCCAGGAAGCGCTACTTCTGGGACTCCGAGAGCCAAGCGCAGATCAACGACCGCTATGCCCGCCGCTCGGAGGGCTTCATCGACAAGCACCTGGACCGGTCCGCCGACGCGCTGCTCAACGGCGACGTCGAGAAGGCCATGAAGGAGTTCGGCAAGGCCGCCCATACCGCGCAGGACAAGACTTCCCCCGAGCACCGAGACGCGAATGGCGACCCGATCCCCTGGGGCTGTGGTCCCGTCGAGGCCTACGAGCACGGCAAGGCCGAGGGCGCTCACCCCGAAGCGCAGCAGCGCGCAGCTTGCCAGGAGGCACTGAAGCAGACCTGGGACCAGCTCAACGAGAAGATCGGCGGCAAGATCTACGAGGCGATGGGCAAGGACCTGGCCGACTCGGTGATCGACCAGGACACGGTCAAGAAGTGCTACGAGGACGCTGCCAAGGAGCTCGACGCCGCCGGGCGCCTGGCGCAGACCGACAAAGACAACAAGGCCGGTCGCGAGGACATCATGAACCTGGTCAACGAGCGGGCTCGCCAGAAGCACATGGACGAGCTACGCGAACGCGCGAAGACGGACCCGGCGGCCAAGGAGGAGCTCGATCGCCGCCAAGGTGTCGGAGACAAGGGCGACTGTGAGCACCATGGCTCCGTGTCACGGCGCCGCAATGCCAACAAGTGCAAGAACGACGACGGGTCCTAGGTCGCTTCGAGCCCTCATCGAAGGGGGCTGATCGCCACCCCGCCCTCGCCGGCCGCGACTCGCTGTCGCGGACGACGGGGGCGGGGGACTTTCGGCTGGACGTGCGCGACGACAGCCGAGCGAGATCCGGGAGATGGAGGGGGGCGCTGAGCTCGCGCCAGCGTGTCGACTACGGGGTACCGACCGAAGCAAGGCCTGGATGAAGGCCGCGCGAACGTCTCGACAGGATGCGCGGGCAGCGCTCGCTTGCGGTCGAGGCGGCCTCGTGCCGCAATCGCTCTCGATCGCACGGTCACCACGGAGGATCCCACAATGCTCAAGCTCAACGTCGGTTCGCAGGCCCTGCTCGGTCTCTCGCTCCTGGCCGTCGTCGGCCTCGCCGTCGCCGCGCAGACGAACCCGTCCGGTCAAGCGCTCTGGCCACCGCCGCGCTCGCAGGTCCTGAACGTCTTCGAGGAGTTCAGCACCGAGCTGATCATCCCGGGCAACGGGACGCATGTCGTCGTGACGGTCCCGCCGGACAAGTGGCTGACGATCACGGGCGCGGCAGCCTGGAACCAGAACGGGAGCTTGGGCAATGTCCGCTGGGTCGAGATCGAACCGTCGGGCACGATGGTCGCGAAGGGCTGCGTCACCTCCGGCGTGTTCCACAACCCGACGACGGGGCGCGGCTCGCCCGAAGCTTCTCCGGCCGGCAGCGGCGGCCCGGTGGGTTGGACCTTCGCGCCCGGCTCGAGCGTGGCGCTGTTCAACGGCCCGGGTGGGTCGATCAACGTGCGGTTCTACTCGTTGCTCGGGTACTACTCGCGGACGTAAGCACGAGCGCGCCTCAACCCGCCGCCAACTCGTAGATCCCCTGCCGCCCGCCGCGCAGCTTGCCCTGGTGCACGAGCTCGTCCCAGACCTCGCGCGGGAAGCGCGCGGGCGGCGTGATGCCGACGATGCCCGAGGTCCGGCCGCCGCTCATGCCGCGGCCGCCGAGCGTCGACTCGTCGTTGAGTTGCGTGACCTTGAGGCTCTTCGTGAAGGCCTTGAGCGCGCGGCGCAGCACTTCCTGGTCCTGCGGCGGCAGGGGCTGCTTGCCGGCGTGCCAGGCTTCGATCAGCGCACGCAGCGCCGGGACGTCCCGCGCTTCGATCGCCGCCACCAGCTCGGGGTTGCTCGCGCGCGTCGCCTCGGTCGCCTGGCGCAGGTCGGCCCAGGCGCCGGCGTGCTCGGGCTCGCTCGAGAGCGTCACGACACGGGCTTCGACGTAGCGGCACAGGAGCGCGGTCTGGGGGTCGAACATGGCGGCCAGTCTAGACGCTCGCGGCCCGCCGCGGCGCTTTCGAGACCGCCCGACCCACGTGCGCGAGCGACCCGTACACTGGCTCCACCATGCGCCACCTCCACGCCTCGCTCGCCCTGACGATCCTCGCGCTCGCCGCCCACTCGGGCGAGCTGGTCGCCAAGCAGGTCGCCGCGCCGCCGGCGGACATCCTCTCGGGGCGTGTGCGGCTGCCCGACCCGGCGGCGTGTGCCAGCGTCTCGCGCTGCACGCTCTTGCCGGTCGAGTTCGCGCGCGACGAGTTCGGGGCGTGGGTGTTCGAGGCGCGCCTGCCGATCGCGCGCCGCGGGCCGGCGGCGCTGGCGCTGGTGTGCCTCGACTCGCAGACGTGGGAGCTCGAGGCGCGCGTGCGCGAGCGGCGCTTCGCGGGCTTCGACGCGGTGTTCGCGGCGCAGGGCGTCGCGCACGTGTCGCAGGTGCTCGGCGAGGACTTCCCCGGCTGGCGCGTCGAGCGCTGGGATGTCGACCGCGCGGAGGCCGGCGCCTGGCAGGTGCGCATCACGGCCGCGGGCGGCGACACGCAGCCCCCGGGCGGGTGGTTGTTCCTGCGCGACGCGGCGGAGCTCTCGATCTCGGCCTACACGACGAGCCTCTCGACGCTCAGCGACCGCGAGCTCGGCTTCGCGGCGCGCCTCGAGGGCGCGGACGCGTCGACGGCACGCGCGCGCACGGGGCAGGTGGTGGTCGAGACCTTGAATGGCTCGCTGCGCCTGGCGCTCCACGACGACGGCCTGCACGGCGACGGTGCGGCGGACGACGGCCTGTTCGGCGCGTCGCTGCCGGCCGGCACCAGCGGCCAGGTGCGCGCGCGCGTCGAGCTGTCGGGCGCGACGAGCGCGGGCGCGCCCTTCCTGCGCACGGTGCCGCTGGCCTTCCCGATGATCGAAGCGCGCACGGCTTTCGACGGGCGCGTCGCGAGCGCGACGGAGCCCGACGGCAGGTTGCGCATCGAGCTCGGCGCGCTCGCGCTCGCCCCCGCGCAGCGGCTGCACGTCTCGGCCGAAGTGTGGGGCACGGACGCGCACGGCGCCTTCGTGCCGGTGTGCTGGCTCTCGCGCATGCTCGAGCCCGAGCTCGCGGCCGGCGCCTGGAACCTGCCGCTGTTCCTCGACCGCGGCTGGATCGACCTCGCCGGCGCGCGCGCGCCCTTCGCGCTGCGCCAGGTGCGCGTGCAGGACCCGGACACCTCGGTGCCCTTCGACGTGGTCGACACGCTGCCGCTCTTCCTGCCGGGTCTGCCGCCGCTGCTCGGGCCGGCGCTCGGCGCACCGACGCCCGCGATGCTGATGGCGCCGCCGCCCGCGGGGATCGCGGCGGACACGGACTCCTATTCGGCGCCCGGCCCGCACCCGCGCACGCTGCTGCTCGTCCACGGCTACTGCTCGGGCGGCTCGATCTGGCCCGCGGCCGACTACACCGCGCCCAAGACGGTCTTCCTCGACCCGAACCAGAACCGCACGCACGACCAGTTCGCGCTGCTGCTGCAGCAGGCGGTCCCGCCGCGCACCTCCTTCGGCGTCGTCGCGCACAGCCAGGGCGGGCCGGCGGCGCTGCACCTGTACACGTACTACTTCAGCGGGCTCGATTCCGCGCTCGGACCGCGGCGCATCCAGTCGGTCGCCTCGCCGTACCAGGGGACGCCGCTGGCGTCGCTCGGCTCGTTCGCGTGCGGCGTCAACAACGACATGACGCCCGCGGGGAGCACGACCTGGCTGGCGGGCATCCCGACCTGGGCGCGCTCGCAGGTCTACTACTGGACGACGGCCAACAGCGGCTCGGTGTGCAACTTCTTGACCAGCCTGTTCCTCAGCGACCCCGAGGACGGCACGGTCGAGCGCACGCGCGGCCAGCTGCCGGGCGGCAACTCGATGGGACACGTCACCGGCTGGTGCCACACCACGGGCATGAGCAACCCGGCGAACTACACCGACAGCGCGCGCAACGTCAACATGAACGCCAACGCGGCGCGCTGATCAGCCCTTGACGTGCCGCGCGACGTACTCGCGCGCCTTGCGCTCGTAGTCGGGGCTCTTGAGGCCGACGACCTTGGCTTCGGCGACCGCGGCTTCGAGGTCCAGGCCGCCGTCGAGCACGCGGTACGGGATCCACACGGCCCCCACGCGGTTGGCGGAGCTGCAGTGCAGGAGCACGGGCTTCTCGACGCTCGACAGCAGCTCGCGCGCGCGGTCGAAGACGGCGTCGGTGAGTTGGTCCGGGCCGTCCCACGGCAGGCTGACGTAGCCCAGCCCGAGGGCCGCGACGTGCGCGGCTTCGTCGAAGCCCGCCTGCTCCTTGGCGTGCCGCAGGTTGATCACCGTCTTCACGCCGCCGCGCTTGGCCTGCTCGAAGTCCGCGGGCTCCGGCTGGCTGGCGAGGAAGATGCCGGCGAAGGTGTGCAGGCGTTGCACGCTGCCGCAGGTGTAGGGTTCGAGCTTCTCGGTCGTGATCGCCTTGTGCTCCGCGACGGGCGGCGGCGTCTCGCGCGCGTCGGAACAGGCCAGCGGGAGGAGCGCCAGGAGGGCGAGGTGGACGCGTGTGTTCATGGGGTGGTGCAGCAGGGCGTGCACGGGACACGCTCCGTGTTGCACCACCAGACTCGCCTTTGCGCGGCGCGCTGCAGCGGGACCGAGTGCGCACCCGGCCCCGAACTGCTGCGCAGACCCGCGCGCGTCACTGCGCCGGCGGGGGGCGCGGGTTGGGGACGCGGTTCTTGATCGGCGGCAGGCTCTGGAGGTAGGCGAAGACCGCGCGCAGGTCGCCGTCGCTCAGCTGGCGCAGCGCCGGGAAGGGCATCGGTGGCAGGATCTCGCGCCCGCGGCCCTGGTGGCGGCCGGTGCGCAGCGTGTCGAGGAACTCCTGCTCGGTCCAACGGCCGAGGCCGGTCTCGGGATCGGGGGTCAGGTTGGCGGTGAAGCTGACGCCCCACGGTCCGGCCCAGGCGGTGTTCGTCGCGGCGACGCTCATGTTCCACGGGCTCGCGCCGTTCTGCGGCGCGGCCGGCAGCTCGAAGCTCTCGGGGTGGCCCGACAGGTAGCGCTCGGCGTCCGGCTCGGGCCCGTTGGGGCCGAGCTTCCACGGCGAGTGGCAGTCGACGCAGCCGAAGCCGTTGACGATGTAGCGGCCGCGCTCGAGCTGTTCGGCCGCGGAGGGCCGGCGCTCCTGCGCCGAGGTGACGGCGTAGGCCAGGGCGGAGACGGTCGCGACCAGCGCGACGACGAGGAGGATCTGCTTGTTCATGGTTGGAGTCCTGGTTGGGTGGAGGGTGTGTCCGGTGTTCCGTGTTCAGCGCGCCGCGTGCGCCGCGGTGCGCGGCGCGAGGTCGGTGCGGATCCAGTCGCTGACGAGTTCGAGCGCCTCGGCGTCGACCGCGTGCGTGCCGAGTGGCGGCATCTGCAGCGCCGCGAAGCGCGAGCCGAGGCGCGCGACGAGCACGCTGCGCTCGGGATCGCCCGGCGCGATGCGCGGCGCGTCGCTCACGCCCGTCGGCTGGAAGCGGCTGGTGCGGCCGAGCGCGGTGCGCAGCGCCGGAGCCAGGGGTGCCCGGCGGTACTCGAGCTCGAGTTCGAGCGTCGCCAGCGGTCCGCGCGCGTTGTGGCAGCCGCCGCAGTTGGCGTGCAGGTAGCCGAGCGCGGCGCGCTCGCGCGGCGTCGCGGCCTCGATCGGCTCGGCCGCGGCCCGCAGCGCCGCGGGGTCGCCGTCGAGCTGTCCGCGCGCCAGGAGCGTCTCGAGCGCGAGGTCGCCGGGCTGCGGCGCCTCGGCGTGCGGCGCGAGCGCGTCGCGTTCGCTCGCCAGCTGCAGCGCGCCGAAGCCGAGCACGCGGCCGGGCTGGCCCTCGTGGCAGGCGCGGCAGTCGGCGACCGCCGGGATGTCGTGGCGCGCGCCGAGGCCGGTCTCGCAGGCGCGCTTGCGGCCGCGCTCGTCGACCCGGCGCGCGTCGCTGCCGTCCGCGGCCCATTCGTACGTGGCGTAGATCCACGAGCCGTCGGCGGCGCGCTCCATGTAGCGCGTCTCGACCCGGCGGCCGAAGCTGAACTCCTTCCAGAAGCGCGTACCGACCGGAAAGGACCAGGCCTCGGGATCGCGCGCGTCGATCGTCGCGCCGTCCGGCAAGCGCACCCAGCGGCGCTTCGCGGCGCCGTCGGACCAGAGCGGGTACTGCGGCGTGAAGGACTCGACGCCCTCGGCGATGCGGCCCGCGGCGAGGTCGGCGTAGAGCCCCGTCTGGGACAGCAGCTCGGGGGCCTCCGGGGAGACCGGGGGCGCGGCGGGTCCGCACGCGGCGATCGTCGCCGCCAGGGCGGCGGCCGGGCTCAGGAGCCAGCGGCGGGGTCTCGAACTGGGTGCCATGCCCACCAGGACAGGGCGGCGCCGCGCGTCTTACCGGATTCCGGAGGATTCCGCGCGCCGCCCCGGCACGCCCCCGGCCCCGCCCCGGCCCGGCCCGGCGCGATGCCGTTAGACTGGCCGCGCCGCGCATGTCGACGCCCGATCCTGCCGAGCTCGCGATCGACGCCTTCGTGGACCGGCTGCTGCGCGGCGAGGCGTTGGACGTCGAGCAGTACGCCGCCGAGCACCCCGAGCTGGCGGCCCCCGACCTGGCGCGTCTGCGCAAGCTCGCGCGCGTTCTCGGCCGCGGTGCCCCGCTCGGCGCCCCCCTCCGCGCAGCGGCGGGCGAGCCCCCCGCGCGCGCGCCGCTCGAGCGCCTCGGGCCCTACCGCCTGATCGAACGCTTGGGTGCCGGCGGCATGGGCATCGTCTACCTCGCCGAGGACGAGCGCCTCGGCCGGCGCGTCGCGCTCAAGCTCGTGCGCCCCGAGCTCGCCGGCTCGCCCAGCGCGCTGGCGCGTTTCGAGCGCGAGGCGCGCACGATCGCGCGGCTGCGCCACGAGAGCATCGTCACGGTCTTCGAAGCCGGCCGCGAGGGCGAGACGCCCTACCTGGCGATGGAGTTCGTCGCCGGCGAGAACCTCGACGAGAAGCTCGCAGCCGCGCGCGGCGCGCAGCAGCACGTGCCGCTCGAGGCCGTGCTGGGCTGGGCGCGCGACATCGCGCGCGGCCTGGCCGCGGCGCACGCCGCCGGCATCGTGCACCGCGACGTCAAGCCCTCGAACGTGCGCATCACCGACCAGGGCCGCGCGCTGCTGCTCGACTTCGGCCTGGCCTTCGATCCCGACTCGGCCTCGCTTTCGCGCACCGGCGAGGTGCACGGGACGATGTTCTACGTCTCGCCCGAGCAGGTCGCGGGCGGCGCCGCCAAGGTCGACGCGCGCACCGACGTGTGGTCTCTGGGCGTCACGCTGTACGAGGCGCTGACCGGCCACCGGCCCTTCGACGGCGCGCACTCGCAGGAGGTGCTCTACCGCATCCTGACGCGCGATCCGGTCGGCCCGCGCGCGCTCGAGCCCGATCTGCCGCGCGACGTCGAGAACGTGGTGCTGATGGCGCTCGAGAAGGACCGCGAGCGGCGCTACGCGAGTGCCGCGGCGCTGGCGGACGACCTCGAGGCGCTGCTCGAGCACCGGCCGACGCGCGCGCGGCCCACCGGCGCCCTAACGCGCGCGCTCAAGTGGAGCCGACGCAAGCCGGCGCACGCCACGGCGCTGGTGCTGGCGAGCCTCCTGCTGCTCGGCGGGCCGCTGACCTGGGCGCTGGTGCGCGAGCGCCACACGCGCGAGCTCGGCGCGGAGAAGCGCCTGGCCGACGAGCAGCGCCGGCTGGCCGAGGCGCGCGCCGGCGACCTGGAGGAGATGGCGAAGTTCCAGGGCGACGTGCTGGCGCGCGTCGAGCCGCCGCGCATGGCGCAGCACATGCTCGCCGCGCTGCGCGACGAGGCGCGCGCGGCCGCACTCGCCGCCGGTCTGGACGAGGCGCGCACCGCGCAGCGCCTGGCGGAGCTCGAGCGCGCGCTCGAGGGCGCCAACACGACCAACGTCGCGGTGCGCTCGCTGCGCGAGGACGTCCTGGAGCCCGCGCTCGCCACCGCGCACGAGCGCTTCGCGGCGCGCCCGTCGGTGCTGGGCATGCTGCTGCACACGATCGGCGGCACGGCCTGGTCGCTGGGGTTGAGCGACCTCGCGCTCGACGCGCAGCAGCAGGCCTGGGCGGTGCTCGCCGCACACCCCGAGGCCGAGGAGCGCGACCGCTGCGTCGTGCGCGCCAACCTCGGCTACTACTTGTTCGCCGCGGGCGACGCCGAGCAGGCCGAGCCGCACCTGCGCGCCGGCGCGGAGGGCCTGGCGCGCATCTTCGGCGCCGAGGACGGCCGCACGCTGAGCGCGCGCCACAACCTGGCGCTGCTCTTGCGCGCGCGCGGGCAGAACGCCGAGGCGGAGGCGCTGGTGCGCGAGGTGCTCGAGGCGCGCCGGCGCACGCTGGGGCCCGACGACCCCGACACGCTGGTCTCGCTGAGCAACCTGGGTGCGGTGTTGCTCGTGCAGGAGCGGCGCGAGGAGGCCGAGCCGCTGTTGCGCGCCGCCTACGAGGGCCGGCGGCGCGTGCTCGGCCCGGGCAGCGACGCGACGTTGACCAGCGCCAACAACCTGGCGGTGCTCTACAAGGACCTCGAGCGGCTGGCGGACGCCGAGGCGCTGTTGCGCGAGGCCTACGACGCGGCGCGCGCCAGCCTGGGCGACCGCCACCCGACGACCTCGTTCCTGCGCACGGGTTGGGCGGAGCTGTTGGTGCTGCAGGGTTGCCACGCCGAGGCGGTCGAGCCCTTCACGCGCAGCGTCGAACTCGGCACCGAGCTCTCCGGCCCGCTGCACCCCGACACGCTCTACGCCGTCGCGCGCCTGGGCAGCCTCTTGCGGCGCCTCGGGCGCTGGAGCGAGGCCGAGGCGCTGCTCGGCGAGCGCTGGTCGCTGGTCGACGCCGTGCACCCCGATCTGCCGCGCCCGACGCGCGACACGGCGCAGCAGTGGGCGCTCCTGCTGCGCGAGCAGGGCCGCTTCGAGGAGGCGGCCGCGATCTTCACCCGCCTCGTCGCGGCCTGGACCGCCGAGCTCGGCCCGCTGCACGAGCGCACGCAGCGCCTGCGCACCGACCTGCTCGCGACCTGGACCCGCGCGCGGCGCTTCGAGCAAGCCGCGCGCCTCGCGGCCGAGGTGCCGGTCGAGCAGGCGACCGAACCCTTCCGCCGCGCCGCGCAGGCCCTGTACACCGCCTGGTCCGCCGCCGACCCCGCGCGCGACGTTGCCGCCGAGCTGCAGCGCTGGCGAGACACCTCTCGCTGAGCGCTCACCGGTACGGTGCCAGGCACTTCTTCACCCTGTGCGCAGCGGCGAAGCAGAGCTTCGCCGCTGCGCACAGGGTGAAGAAGTGCCTGGCACCGTACCGGAGTGCGTCAACCGACGGCGTCGGACCAGTCGACCAGGCGTTCGGCGAGGCGGCGGCGTGCGCGCGTCAGGCGCACGTCGAGGGTGGCACGCGTCACGCCCGCGCGCTGTGCGGCGGCTTCGATCGAGAGGCCCTGGAAGTAGACCAGGCTCAGGCACTCCTGGTCCTCGGGCCGCAGCAGGTTGACGACCAGCTCCAGCGCGCGCTGTTGGTCGTCGCGCTCGAGCGCGCCGAGGCCGCCGCTGTGCGCGCACACGCCCGAGAGCGAGGCCGTCTGGTCGTGCGAGAGGCGCACCAGCGCGTGGGCCGGGCTGGCGAGCCGGTTCGCGAGCAGGCGCCAGGCCGCGGTCCACAGGTAGGCGCGCAGCGCGCGCGGATCGTCGAAGGCCGGCGGCTCGTCGAGGCGCAACAGGCGCAGCACGGCTTCCTGCGCGAGGTCGGAAGCGCTCAGCGCGCCGTCGAAGGCGCGGCCCGCGCGCGCGCGCAGGCGCCGGGCCAGCTCGTGCACCTCGCCGCGCAAGAGCTCGTCGAGCGCCTCGACGTCGCCCTGCCCCTGCCAGCGCGCCAGCAGCGCGCGCGCCTTGTCGTCCGCGGGCTGGAGCAGGCCAGCTTCGTCCATGCGGCGCGATTCTCGCGGAGCTGGCGCGAGGCCACAAGCCGGCCGCAACGAGACACGCTCTCCTCCCGGAGCACGGCGCTCGTGCGCCGCCCCTCCTGATGGGTGCCCGCCCGAAGCCGCTGGCCTCGGCGCCGTTCGCACGCGCGCAACCACACCCTCACGTCCGGTTGCGCGACCGAGCCTCCCACTCCGGGGGACATTCGCATTTTCCCGGAACCCGGGCCGCCACTCACTCCGCCCAACGGACGTCCCACCAGGAGGCTGTCCGAGTCCCACGTCGGTCCGCTGGGACGTGAGGAAAGGCGCTCGATCAGGGGCGCCGGGGCTCGAACGAACCTCCTCCCCCCCGAGGTCCGTCATGTCGAAAGCGTGCCTTGCGCTCTCCGCGCTCGCCCTGTTCGTCCTCGCGTCGCGTCCCCACGCCGCAGCTCCGCAGGTCACGGTCCACAACGGGCCACCCTCCGGCGCGCTGGGCTCGGACAACATCTCGACCAGCACCAACGACTGCTTCGGCCTGTGTTCGGCCGTGCCCCCGCCCTGCACGCCCAACCAGTTCGAAGCGCAATGGGGCGGCACGCGCCGCGCCGCGCACCACCGCAAGGTGAACAACGTCCACCGCCTGTGGACCGGCGAGGACGGCGGCCGCATCCGCTTCTCGACCGACAACGGCATCTCGTGGATCGAACAGGAGACGCCGCGCCAGGTGCGCGAGAAGGTGCAGGGCATCTTCTTCCTTCCCGACGGCTCCTTCGGCTGGGCGGTGACGCACGACGGCTACGTGCTCGCCACGCACGACGGCGGGACCTGCTGGAAGGTGCTGACCAACCTGGGCGACGAGCTGTGGGACGTGTTCTTCATGACGCGCACGATCGGCTGGGTGTGCGGCAACGGCGGCATCCTGATGCGCACCGGCGACGGCGGCTGCACCTGGACCGCGGAGGACGTCGACCTGCCGCCGGATCTCCTGCCCGGCGACGTCGAGTACTACTCGCTCGACTTCATGCGGCGCGGCGACACCTACATGGGCCTGACCGCCGCCGAGCCCGGCCTGATCCTGCGCCGCACGAACGAGAGCGCCTGGTCGGTCGTGCTGCGCATGGACACGCAGGACCCGTCGAAGAACATCCCGAGCACGCTGACCCTGCCGAATTGCTGCCTGGCGGGCTGCACCGAGCCGGTCGAGATCTGGGACATCGAGATCGCGCCCGATCCCTACCCGGTCGACCTGAGCTTCAGCGGGGCCGTGATCTACGCCGTGGCCGGCATCGGCAACAGCTGCGGCATGGTCTTCCGCGGCGTGCGCGGCGGCCTGATCTGGAGCCGCGAGTTGCACCAGTGCGCCGTCACCGCGCCGTGCTGGCCGGTGCTGACCGAGTGCACCAACACCACCGGGTGCAAGGACGTGCTGGGCTACAGCTTCTTCTCCTCGCTCTACGGCGTCTTCGCGATCGACAAGCACAACGCGGTGGCCGTCGGCTACGGCGCGCAGGTGGTCAAGCGCAACCCGCTGACGGGCTACTGGGAGGACCACACCGACCGCTGCACGCAGGGCACGCAACCCTTGTACGCGGTGGTCGGCGACCGCAACCCGCAGACGCCCTGGTTGTGGAGCTTCGGGGTCTACGACGCCGTGCGCCACTCGAAGGACGCGGGCGTCACGTGGCGCGAGTTCTCGGGCAAGGACTTCTGGCGCCTGCGCGAGCTGGTCTTCACCGACGCGCAGCGCGGCTGGGCGGCCGGCCAGCACTTCCGCATCGTCCACACCGAGGACGGCGGCGAGACCTGGTGCGTCCAGACGCAGAGCAACTGCGAGGGCTCGGCGACGAACTTCCAGGCCATCGCGGCCGCCAGCGCGAGCAACCTGGTCGCGGTCGGCGGCGTCGACGAGGCCACCAACAAGCCGGGGATGAAGTACACGCTGATCGGCGGCGGCCGCTGCCACGACGTCAGCGACGGCTGGCTGGCGCCGCAGTCGATCACCTGCCTGTCCGGTGACTGCGACATCCTCTCCGGCGTGGTGCTGCACGACGTGGCCTTCTCGGGCAACAACGGCACGGCGAACGAGTTCTGGGCCGTGGGCACCGAGGGCGTCGTGCTGCGCTCCTACGACAACGGCGTCAACTGGGTGCAGATCCCGGTGGTGGTCGACGGCACCCTGCGCACCGACGACTTCAAGGGCATCACCTTCCTGGCGCTCAACCGCGGGTTCGTGGTCGGGGCCGACGGCGCGGCGGGCGTCGCCTACGCCTTCGTGATCTCGGGTGGCGTGCCGTTCTTCACCGACGCGACGCCGCTGGGCGGCGTGCCGCCGCTCAACGAGGTCTCGATGCGCGGCCTGAACTCGGCCTGGGCCGTGGGCGACGCGCAGAGCGCGACGCAGAGCACCGTGCTGCGCTGGGACAACCTCGGCGGGCGCTTCGTGCACGATCTCGCCGCGGAGCTGCTGGCCGGCGGCCATTCGCTGGTCACGGTCGCCCACGCGACGACGCCGCAGGCGGCCCCCGACGTGTGGGTCGGCGGCGACGGCGGCACGTTGCTCTGGAGCATGGGCGGCGTCGGCTGGTGCGCGGCCGACAGCGAGACCGACGGCATCCTCCGCGGCTTGTCCTTCGTCAACGCCAACCTGGGTTGGGCCTCGGGCTACGCCGACGGCGGCACCGTGATCATGAAGTACAAGCCGTAGGGGCTGGACCGCGCGGCGGCGGCGCGGTGGAGTGACGGGCATGCAACCTGCACCTGCCCAAGCGCTGCGCGTGTCGCAAACGGTCGTGGTCGCGCTGGCCCTCGGATCGGCGGTCTTCGGAGCGCTCGGCGCCTACGTCAACCTCACCGGCGGCCTGGACCAGGCGCCGCCCAACGCCGACGTCGGCCGGATGCTCGCCTGGGTCGCGCTCGGGATGCCGGTGATGCTGCTGCCGGTCTACTTCGTGATGCGGACGGCGCTGCTCAAGCAGCTGCGCGCCATGCGCGAGCTGGCGGCCGAGCAGGCGCGCCAGGACCTGCATCCCGCTCCGCTGCGCACGCTGACGATCCTCGGTTGCGCGCTGGCCGAGGGCGTCGCGCTGCTGGCGGGCGTCGTGGTCCTGCTCGGCGGCCCGCTGTGGGCGCTGGGCGTGCTCGGCGCGGGCGTGCTGGCGATCCTGGCGCAATTCCCGACGCGCGCGCAGGTCGAGAACCTGGTCAAGGACCTCGCGCTCTGAGCGCCGCCGCGCGCGCGCGGCGGCCGTGGTAGGTTCAGCGGCGTGAAGCAGCACGACCGTCGAGGCACGCGGCCCGAGGTGCTGGCCCCCGCCGGCGACGAGGAAGCCCTGCACGCCGCGCTGTGGGCCGGCGCGGACGCGGTCTACTTCGGGCTCGCCGAGGGCTTCAACGCGCGCGCGCGCGCCGGCAACTTCTCGCTGGCCAACCTCGACGCGACGGTGGCGCGCATCCACCGCGCCGGGGCGCGCGCCTACCTGACGCTCAACACGCTGGTCTTCGAGAGCGAGCTGGCCTTCGTCGAGGAACTCGTGCGGCGCGCGGCCCGCAGCGGTCTCGACGCGCTGATCGTGCAGGACCCGGCGGTGGCGCTGGTCGCGCGCGCGCTGTGTCCGGCGCTGGAGGTCCACGCCAGCACGCAGATGACGATCTCCAGCCCCGAGGGCGCGCGCTTCGCCCGCGAGCTGGGCGTCACGCGCGTGGTCGTGCCGCGCGAGCTGTCGGTCGACGAGATCCGCACCTTCGCGCGCGGCACCGAGCTCGAGCTCGAGGTCTTCGTGCACGGTGCGCTGTGCGTCGCCTGGTCGGGCCAGTGCTTGAGCTCCGCGACGTGGAGCGGCCGCTCCGCCAACCGCGGCGAGTGCGCGCAGTCCTGCCGGCTGCCCTACGAGCTGGTGCTCGACGGCGAGCGGCGCGCGCTGGGCGAGGTGCAGTACCTGCTCTCGCCCAAGGACCTCGCCGGCCTGCGCGCGATCGAAGAGCTGTGCGAGCTCGGCGTGCACGGGCTCAAGATCGAGGGCCGCCAGAAGAGTGCCCAGTACGTGCTGACCGCGACCGAGGCCTACCGCCACTGGGTCGACGCGCTGTGCGAGGCGCGCGCCGACACGCCGACCGCCCAGGCCGCCGCGCGCCGCGATCTCCTGCGCGCGAGCCTCTCCTACACGCGCGGCTTCTCCGACGGCTTCCTCGGCGGCTCGGACCACCAGACGCTGGTCGAGGGCCGCTTTCCCAAGCACCGCGGCGTGTACCTCGGCCGCGTGAGCGCGGTGCGCGGCGCGGACGTGCACGTCGAGCGCGACGCGGCGGGCCGGCCGTGGACGGGCGCCCTGGCCGTCGACGGCGCGCGCCAGGCGCCGCAGGGCACGCCGAGCGCCGCGCTCGCCGGTCTCGGCGGCCGCGACGACCAGAGCGAGGGTCCGCGCGCCGCGGACTTCGAGCCGCGCGCGGGGATGGGTGTGGTCTTCGACGCCGGCGAGCCCGAGGACCAGGCCGAGCCCGGCGGGCCGATCTTCCGCGTCGAGAGCGCCGCGCGGGGTTGGCTGCTCGGCTTCGGCGTGCCGGGGCCCGATCTGGCGCGCGTGGCGCCGGGCCAGCGCGTATGGATCACCAGCGATCCCGCATTGGCGCGCGAGACCGAGCGTGCGGTCACGGGCCTCGAGCCCGGGGGTCGCGTGCGCATCGATCTCACCGTGCGCGGCCGGGCCGGCGAGCCGCTCGAGGTCGATGCCCGCGGGGCCCGCGGGGCGCACGTCCACGCGAAGGCCGTCTCCGCGAGCGCGCTGACGCCGGCGCGCGGCGCGGGCCTCGACGACGCGCTGCTGCGCGACAAGCTCGCGGCCTTCGGCGGCACGCCGCTGGCGCTGGGCGAGCTCGATCTCAGCGGTCTGGCACCGGGCCTGCACCTGCCGGTCTCGGAGCTCAAGGCGCTGCGCCGCGCGCTGGTCGAGGCGCTCGTGCCGCCGATCGAGCGCGGCCCGCCGCGCGCGGTGCGCGCGGACAGCGTGCTGCCGGAGCTGCGCGCCCCGCACGCGGCGACGCCGGCCGGCGGGGATGCGGAGCCCGAGCTCGTGGCGCTGTGCCGCGAGGACGCGCAGCTCGAGGCCGCGATCGAGGCCGGCCTGCGCGAGGTCGAGCTCGACTGGATGGAGCTCGTCGGCCTCGGCCGCGCGGTCGAGCGCGCGCGCGGCGCCGGTCTGCGCGTCACGCTCGCCACCGTGCGCGTGCAGAAGCCCGGCGAGGAGGGCTTCGACCGCCGGCTCGCCGCGCTGGCCCCGGACGCCGTGCTCGTGCGCCACTGGGGCGGCCTGGTGCACTTCGCCGAGCAGGCCGGCCGCCGGCCGCTGCTGCACGGCGACTTCTCGCTCAACGTCACCAACTCGATCAGCGCCGCGCGGCTCTTCGAGCGCGGATGCGCGACGCTGACGCCCTCGCACGATCTCGACCGCGAGCAGCTCTTGGCGCTGCTCGACGCCTCGGAGTCCGCGCGCTTCACGATCGTCCTGCAGCACCGCATCCCGACCTTCCACACCGAGCACTGCGTCTACGCCCACCTGCTCTCGCACGGCCGCGACTTCCGCACCTGCGGCCGGCCCTGCGAGGCGCACCAGGTCGCGCTGCGCGACGCGCAGGGCCGCGACCACCCCGTGATCGTCGACGTCGGCTGCCGCAACACGGTCTTCAACGCCGAGGCCCAGAGCGCGGCCGAGCTGGTGCCCGAACTCCTCGCGCGCGGCGTGCGGCGCTTCCGCGTCGAGTTCGTGCGCGAGGACCGCGCCGAAGCGGCGCGCGTGCTCGCCGCCCACCGCGACCTGCTCGCCGGCCGATCGACGCCGCGCGCCGCCCGCCAGCGGGCGGCCGCCGCCGACCGGGTCGGGGTGCTCGACGGGCGGATGCAGACCCTGCGCTAGGGCGCGGGACCCCCTTCAGGGGCCTTGACGGGGATCAGGAGCTCGGGCAGGGTGTTGGTTGTTCGACCAACCAACACCGTGAACTCCTCCCCGAGCACCCGCGACAAGCTGATCGACGCCGCGATGGAGCTGTTCGTCTTCCAGGGCTACGCCGCCACCGGCCTGGCCCAGATCGCGCGCAAGGCGGGCGTACTGCCGGGCTCGCTCTACTACTTCTTCCCGACCAAGGCCGACCTGCTCCACGCGACGCTCGAGAAGCGCAAGGAGCTGCTGCACCCCGAGGTCCTCGCGCCGATCTGGGCCGCGCACGCCGACCCGATCGAGCGCGTCTTCGGCCTGATGGCGGGCTACCGGCGCATGCTCGAGATGACCGAGTTCCGCCACGGCTGCCCGATCGGCAACCTGGTGCTCGAGGTCGGCGAGACGCACCCGGCGGCGCGCGCGCTGCTGACGCAGAACTTCGAGGGCTGGCTCGACGCGATCGAGCAGTGCTTCGCCGCCGCGCGTCCGCGCCTGCCGGCCGAGACCGACGCGCGGCGCCTGGCGGTCTTCGTGCTGACGACGATGGAGGGAGCGGTGCTGCTGGCGCGCAGCTACCGCAACTTCGAAGCCTACGACGCGGCGGTCGTGCAGCTGCGCGACTACGTCGAGCGCCTGCTGGCCGAGGGCGCGGGCGAGCAGCGCCAGCTCGGGAGGTCGGCGTGAAGCTGCCGGAGGTCGAGCGCGTCTCCGTCGACGATGCACAGGAGTCATGCAGATGCTGACGCTCTTTCTCACCGCGTGCGTGTCGCAAGCCCCGAGCGCGACGGAGCGCGAGCTGTACCGCGCGCAGATGGCGGCCGCGGAGAGCGCGCTGCGCCTGGGCGAGCTGGCCGAGGCGCGCCAGTGGCTCGACGAGACCGCGGCGGCGCGGCGCGGGTTGGAGTGGCGGATTTTCGACGCCTCGCTCGACGACGCGCTGTGGAGCGTGCCCTGCGCCGCAGCCGACGCCTCGGCCCTCGACGCCAGCCCCGACGGCGCCTGGCTGGCGGTCGGCCTCGCCGACGGCACGGTCGAGCTCGTCGACACTCACGGCCAGGGCCGCCGCGTGCCGCTCGGCCAGCACGCCGGCGCCGTGACCTTCGCGCGCTTCGACGCCGCCGGCGCGCGGCTCGTCACGGCCGGGGCCGACCGCAAGGTCAAGCTCTGGGACGTCGCCGCGAAGCAGCTGCTGGTCGAGTTCGCGGGCCACGGCTTTCCGGTCGGCGGGGCCGACTTCAGCCCGGACGGGACGCTGGTCGCGTCCTGCTCGTACGAGCGGCCGCCGGGCACGGTGATCGGCACCGTCCACATCTGGGATGCGGCCAGCGGCGCGCTCGTGCGCACGCTCGAAGGCGGCCGCAAGCCGCTGGTCGGGCTCGAGTTCTCGCCCGACGGCGCGCAGCTCGCGGCCGGCTCGTGGAACTTCTGCGTCTACGTCTGGGAGACCACGGGCAGCGAGCCGGTGGTCTGCGCGATGCCGGACGAGGGCCTGTACAACGCCGTCGACGACGTCGCCTGGAGCCCGGACGGCCGCTTCGTCGCCGGCGCGTCCAAGGACAAGACGGCGCGCGTGTGGAGCGCGGCGGACGGCGTCCTGGCCGCGACCTTGCGCGGCCACACGGACAACGTCGACAAGCTCGACTGGTCGCCGGACGGCACGCGCATCGCGACCGCCGGCCACGACGGGACGCTGCGCCTGTGGAGCGCTCCCGACGGCGCGCCGCTGGCGGTGCTCGAGGGCCACCGCGACGACGTCGTCGACGTCGTGTTCGCGCGCGACGGGTCGCAGCTCTTCAGCGCCTCGAGCGACGGCACGCTGCGCGCCTGGGACGCGCGGACCAACTGGTACGGCGGCGCGCGCGCCACGGCCTCGCATGCGGCCTACGTCTCGACCTTCAGCCCCGACGGCGCGCGCCTCGCGACGGCCAGCTACGACGGGCGCATCCAGATCTGGAGTGCCGCGACGCTCGAGCTCTTGACCTCCTGGCAGGCGCATCCGACGGGCAAGTCGTGCCACGGACTCGCCTGGCGCGCCGACGGCCGCCAGCTGGTCTCGGGCAGCTGGGAACCGGTCGTGCGCGTGTGGGACAGCGCCACGCAGCGCGAGCTCGCGGCCTTCGAGCAGCCCGAGGGCACGTCCTACGTGACGACGACGCGCGACGGGCGCCTGGCGGCGGCGGCCAGCGGCAAGCACGTGTACGTCTACGACCTCGAGCGGCGCGCACGCGCGCTCGACTTCACCGGACACACGTCGACGGTGCGGACGGCCTTCTTCAGCCCCGACGGCCGGCGCTGCGTCTCCGCCGGACGGGACGGCAAGGCGCTGGTGTGGGAGGTGGCCGACGGGCGCCCCGTCTGCGAGGTCGCGGGTCTCGGTGGCGAGATCGCAGAGGCGCAGTTCACGCCCGGCGGCGACGAGCTCGTCGTCGCGAGCAGCGGCGGTCGCGTGCAGCTCCACCGCGCGACCGACGGCGCGCTGGTGCGCGAGCTCGCGCAGAGCCCGCACGGCCTCGAGCACTTCGCGATCGCCCCGGATGCCAGCCGCGTCGTGCTCGCCAGCCACGTGCTGGCCTTCGTCGACCTGGCGCACGCAGGCGTGCTCGGCCGCCAGCGGCCGCACGCCGAGTATCCCTACCACGTCAGCTTCGATCCCAGCGGCACGCGCCTGGCGTCGTGCTCGACGGACCGCTCGATCGCGCTGCTCGACACGCGCCCGCTGCGCGAGCGCCTGATCGCGCGCGAGCGGGCGCTGGCGGCGCGCGGGCGGGCCTCGAGCTGGGTCGAGAAGGAGCTCGCCCAGGGTCGCGACCTGACGGCCCTGATCGAGAGTGCCTGGAGTGGCGGCTGTCCCAACGAGGAGCTGTCGGCGGTCGTCGAGGCCTTGATGCTGCGCTCGCCGGGGCGTTGACGCGCGCTACACTGACCGCACGGAGCCCCCATGGTCACCAAGGACAAGCGCATCGACGCCTACATCGCGAAGGCCCAGCCCTTCGCGCAGCCGATCCTCACCTTTCTCCGCTCCGTCGTGCACCAGGCCTGTCCCGACGTGGTCGAGACGGTCAAGTGGAGCTCGCCGTCGTTCGAGTACCACGGGATCCTGTGCGGCATGGCGGCCTTCAAGCAGCACTGCGCCTTCGGCCTGTGGAAGCACTCGCTGGTCTTCGAGAAGTCGCTGCCGAAGGAGAAGGAGGCGATGGGCAGCTTCGGCCGCATCACGCACTGCCGCGACCTGCCGACCAAGGCCGAGCTGATCCGCTACATCAAGAAGGGCATGCAGCTCAACGAGCAGGGCATCAGCGCCCCGCGCGAGAAGACGCGGCCCAAGAAGGCGCTGGCGATGCCGGCCGAGTTCAAGGCGGCGCTGGGCCGGAACAAGAAGGCGGCCGCCACCTTCGAGGCCTTCCCGCCGAGTCAGAAGCGCGAGTACGTCGAGTGGATCGCGACCGCCAAGGGCGAGGACACGCGCGCGCGGCGGCTCGAAACCTCGATCGAGTGGCTGTCCGAGGGCAAGCGCAAGAACTGGAAGTACGAGCGCTGCTGAGCGCGATCGCGCAGCCACGGCTACCCATACTCGCGCGCTGGACCGCGCAGTTGCCTGGATGGGTGGGGCGGGTGCGAATCCCTAGGTTGAGCGGGACCAACCGTTCGAAACCCTAGCGAGGCAGCGCAGCATGCTCATCCGAGAGATCGTTCCGCCGTACCTTCGTCGCGAGCGCGGCCCGAGGATCCTGGGTTCCGTCGCGACCCTCGGCCTGCTGCTGCTGGCGGGATGCGGCCACGCCTTCGGAGGCGGCGACTCGGGGAGTGGCGCGCAACCCGCGGTCGATCCGGTCGCGGCGAACTCGCTCGCGCTGGTCGACGAGGGCCGCGAGACCTTCCGCTTCGCCACCTTCGGCGACGAAGCTTTCTGGGGCGGCACGCTGCAGTTGCACCGCGCCATCCTCGGTGACGCGCAGGGCGGCGTGGGTCCGGGGCTGAGCCCGGCGGCCGCGCTGGGCCTGGGACTCAAGGTCGACAGCGAGGCGCTCGGCGCCCCGCTGCGCGCGTCGATCGTGGCGGGCCAGGTCGACCTCGCGGATCCGGCGACGACGGTCGAACTCTTGCGACGTGATGCCGTCGTCGGCGTCGATGGCATCTTCGACCTGACGGGGACGATGACCTCGATCGGGATCCAGTGCGCGCTGTGCCACTCCACGGTCGACGATTCGTTCCAGCCGGGGATGGGCCGGCGGCGCGATGGGTGGGCCAACCGCGATCTCGACGTCGGCGCGATCATCGCCCTGTCGCCCGACCTCGGTTCGATCGCCGCGCTGCTCGGCACCAGCGAGACTGGCGTGCGGACTGCATTGCAGGCCTGGGGTCCGGGCAAGTTCGACGCCCATCTGCTGCTCGACGGCCAGGCGTTCCGCCCGCAGGGCGGTTCGTCCGCGGTGTTGATCCCCCCGGCTTTCGGACTGGGCGGCGTCAACCTCCACACCTGGACGGGCTGGGGCTCGGGTACCTACTGGAATGCGTTCGTCGCGAACGTCGAGATGAAGGGCAAGGGCACCTTCTTCGATCCGCGGCTGAACGATGCCTCGAAGTTCCCTGTCGCCTCCGCGGCCAACACGGGCAACACCGTCGTCGGCGCGGGCGAGGACCTGGTGACGCCCAAGCTGGCGGCGCTGCAGTTCTACCAGCTCGCGCTGCCGGTGCCCGTCCCGCCGCCGGGCAGCTTCGACGCCGTCGCCGCGACCGCGGGTGGTGAGCTGTTCCGCGGAGCCGCCGGCTGTGCGCGCTGCCACGTGCCGCCGCTCTACACCGAGCCCGGTTGGAACATGCACACGGCGAGCGAGATCGGGATCGACGACTTCCAAGCGCTGCGCTCGCCCGACGAACGCTATCGCACGGCCCCCCTGCGCGGGCTCTTCACGCACCAGCAGGGCGGCTTCTATCACGACGGTCGCTTCGCCACCTTGGACGACGTGGTCGGACACTACGACGCGCACTTCGGACTGGGGCTCGCACCCGAGCAGCGGACGGAGCTGGTCGAGTTCCTGAAGTCCCTGTAGCGCAGCCGACGCGAGCACGACATGAAGACTCCGCTGCTGATCGCGCTCTCCGCCCTGGGTCTCCTGCTTGCCGTATGGGGTTCCACCCGCCGGCGAACAGTTCGCGTCCCGGCGCGGGGCGAGGCCGATCTCGACCGCTGGGAGGACGAAGGTGGCGCGCTCCGGCCCGCGCCCTTCGTTCCGGCGCGCGTCCCCACCGCCTTCACAGGACCTCAGCGCTTCGCTTCCGGCTCGCAGACCACGCTCGCGTCGGGCGGCTGGCCCTCGGCGCCGTCGTAGCCCAGCCCCTTCAGGATCATGTTCTCGTGGGGCAGCTTCTTGCCCCAGGTCGTCACCGCCGGGTGGTCGACGATCTTCTGCTGCAGGATCGCCAAGAGGCGCTCGGCGTCGTCGGGCCGCTGCTCCCACAGGTTGACGCGCTCGTCGGGGTCGCTCGGCAGGTGGAAGAGCTCGCGGCGGACGCCGTTCTTCTCGAAGTCGGTGTAGGAGCAGGTCGGCACGATCAGCTTCAAGCCCGTCGAGCGCTCGCGCACCGTCGCGACGTGGTAGGCGAAGCTGAAGGTGTGGTCGCGCTTGGCCCGCTCGTAGTGCTCGCTGCGGAAGAAGAAGGCGCGCAGGTCGCGGCCCTCGAGCTGCGGCCGGCCCTCCTTGGTGCGCGGCGCCTCGATGCCCGCCAGCGCGCACAGCGTCGAATAGACGTCGACGTTCTCGACCGGCTCCTCGATGCGCGCGCCCTTCGGGACGCCGGCGCCCCACAGGATCAGCGGCGTGCGGATCGCCTCCTCGTAGACGTGGTTGGCGTGGCCCTGGAAGAAGTAGCCGTCGGGTCCGCGCGCCGGGTTCTCGAGCACCGAGCGCAGCATCGCCGCCGAGCCCTTGTTGACGTGCTCCCACAGTCCCTCGCCGTGGTCCGACACGATCATCACCACCGCGTGGTCGAGCACCTTCAGCTCGCGCAGCCGGTCGAGGATCTTGCCGATCCAGTGGTCGGTGAAGCGCACCTCCTGCTCGTACAGGCCGCGGTTGTGGCGCAGGCCTTCGAGCCGCTCGCTCCAGTTCGGATCCTCGGCGGGTGCGGCGACGCCGCTCCGCGCCAGGACCTCGGCCTGCCAGCCGGGCGGCTGCACGCCCTCGGCGCCGCCGAGCGGCAGGTGCGCGTCGTACTCGCTGTGCGGCTTGTAGCTGAAGTGCGGGTCGAAGGGCTGGAGGAACAGGAACAGCGGCTGGTCCTTCCCGCCCTCGTTGCCCGCCAGCGCCTTCTCGACCGGCGGCCAGATCGCGTCGTACAGCATGTCGAGCGGCTTGCCGTCGTTGTCCGTCGGGCCCCACGAGGCGTCGTAGTGGTCGTAGCCGCGGTCGAAGTGGTGGTCGGTGGCGAGCAGCACGTTGGCCGAGACGCCGATCGTCGCGTAGCCCGACTTCTGGAACGTCTCCGCCAGCGGCACGTACTTCGGCTCGGGCCACTCGCGGTGGCGCGTCACGTGCCGGCCGACCAGCATCGACGACATCGAGGGCAACGTCCACGGCGCCTGCGCCACGCACTCGGTGAAAAGCGTTCCGTCCTTGGCCAGCTCGTCGATCTCCGGGCTGATTGGCCGCGGGTAGCCGTAGCAGCCCAGGCGGTCGGAGCGCAGCGTGTCGATGACGATGAAGACGACGTTGGGCTTGCGCTCGCCGCCGCCGTCGCAGGACGAGCCGAGGGCCAGCGGGAGGAGTGCAGCGAGGGCGATCCGTCGTGTCGAGGTCATGGCGTCGTGTTCCCGAGCCTACCGCGCGCGCCGCTCAGTCGCACCGGACGTCCGGCCGGACGGGCGGGCCGACCGCGGGGTCGTAGCCGCCGGCGAGTTGCCTGCGCACGTCCGCCGCGGACTTCTTGTCGGTCGTCGGCTCGGCCGGGTGCGCCTCGATCGCGCGCTGCAGCACCAGCGTCAGCCGCTCGACGTCCGCCGGGCGCTGGTCGTGGAGGTTCGTGCGCTCGTGCGGATCGCTCGGCAGGTGGAAGAGCTCGCGCGGGATGCCCCACTGCGCCGCGTCGGCGAAACCGCAGGTCGGCAGCACCAGCTTGAGGCCGGTCGAGCGCTCGCGCACGGTCGCGACATGCTTCGTGTACGAGAAGGTGTGCTCGCGCGCGGCCAGCGCGCCGGGAGCGCCGCTTGCCCCGGTGCGCCAGGCTGCGGAGAGGTCGAGGCCTTCGAGTTGCGGGCGACCGTGCTTCGTGCGCGGCGCCTCGACGCCCGCGAGCGCGCACAGCGTGGCGTAGACGTCGACGTTCTCGACCGGCAGGTCGACGCGCTGGCCCTCCGGCACGCCCTCGCCCCACAGGATCAGCGGCGTGCGGATCGCCTCCTCGTAGACGTGGCGCGCATGCGAGTGGAAGAAGTACCCGTCCGGGCCCTTCGTGCCGAGGTGCTCGCGCCCGCGCTCGACCGAGAGGTAGTTGAGGTGCTCCCACAGTCCTTCGCCGTGGTCGGAGACGAGCGCGACCACGGCGTGGTCGAGCACCTTCAGCGCGCGCAGCCGCTCGAGCACCTTCCCGACCCAGTGGTCGGCGTAGCGCACCTCCTGCTCGTAGAGGCCGCGCAGGTGTTGCAGCCCCGCGAGCTGGCGCTGCCAGCCGGGATCGTCGCCGGGCGCCTCGACACCCGCGCGCGCGAGGGTCTCGCTGTGCCAGGTCGCCGGCAACACGGGCTCGGCGCCCGCGGGCGGGAGCGCGGCGTCGTACTCGGTGTGCGGCTGGTAGCTGAAGTGCGGGTCGAAGGGCTGGAGGAACAGGAACAGCGGCTGGTCCTTCCCGCCCTCGTTGCCCGCCAGCGCCGCCTCGACCGGCGGCCAGAGCGCCTCGTACAGCCACGCGAAGGGCTTGCCGTCGTTGTCCGGCGGTCCGGCGGAGGCGTCGTAGTGGTCGTAGCCGCGGTGGAAGTCGTGGTCCTCGGCCAGCAGCACGTTGGCGGAGAGGCCGATCGTCGCGTAGCCCGCGCGCTGGAAGGTCTCGGCCAGCAGCACGTCCTGCGCCTCCGGCCACTCGCGATCGCGGAACAGGTAGCGCCCGCTGAGCATCGAGGTCATCGACGGCAGCGTCCACGGCGCCTGCGCCACGCACTCGGTGAAGAGCACGCCCTCGGCCGCCAGCGCGTCGATCTCCGGGCTGATCGGCCGGCCGTAGCCGTAGCAACCCAGGCGGTCGGAGCGCAGCGTGTCGACCACGATCAGGATCACGTTGGGCCGCGCGGGCGCGCGCTCGCCGCGCAAGCCCAGCCACGCCGCCGCGCCGAGCGCGAGCACCGAGACGACCGCGACGCTCGCCCTCATCCCCACGAGCCTAAGCATCGGCGCCGCCGCTGCCGAACGTGAGCTGCCGGGCCGTCAGCGCCAGCCGCGCTCGTTTCCGTCTCGAGTGTGGCCCGCGAACTCCGGGCTCAGAGCTTGATCCAGGGCAGCGCCAGGTGGTTGATCACCGCGATGCCCTCGTGGCCGATCAGGTACAGGTGCAGCCGGCCGGGGTCGCCCTGCTCGAACCACGCGAACACGCGCTGCAGGCCCGCCTTGTGGTTGTCGACGTGCGCGCCGTCGCGGCCGAGCAGCAGGAGCCAGTTCGGCCGCTCCTCGGCGAGCTCGCTCGCGCGCTGCTCCGCCGCGGCATGGAGGTCCGGCGTGCCGATGCCGAAGGTCAGGCGCAGCGTCTGCGCGTCGTCCGCGGGCTCCGCCGCGCGCTTGGGCAGCTGGCCGAGGTCGCGGTCGGCGACGATCAGGCGGTAGCCGTTGGTGTACGCGATCTCGACCTCGGTCGCCTTCGCGCCACCCCGCGCCAGCGTCACGTCGCGCCGCACCGCGCGCTCGGGCTGCGCCAGCCACGCCAGGTCGAAGGACGCCGGCGCCTTGTCGTCGTAGACGCCCGGCGCGCCGAACGACGCGAACTGGATCGGCTGCCGGGCCTTGGTGACGAAGTCGCCGTAGGTCCCGAGGTCCTTGCTCAGGAGCAGCTTGGCCTTGCGCTGCTGCTCGCCGAAGCGGACGGGCGTCTCCTTCACCCGGTTCTCGAGGATCAGCAGGCTCTCGCTGGTGACCGTGCGCAGCCGGTCCAGCGGCGCCGCCAGCCCGTCGAGCTTGCGGTACTGCGCCAGGAAGCGCTCGTGCTGCGCCAGCGGCACGCCGTTGAGCCGCTCGAACTCCGCCGCGTAGGCCGCGAGCGGGAACTCGAACCAGCCATGGAAGAACTGCGCGCGGCCCAGGTCGGTCTGGCGCTCGAGCAGCACCTCCCACAGGCCCTGGTGCAGGCCGTTGTTCGCGAGCTTGAACGCGTCCGCCGCCCCGCTCTTGCCGAAGTCGACGTCGCTGCGGTTGAACTCGCGCTGCAGCAGCGTGTAGCGCACCAGGTCCTCCTGGCCGCGGGCGTAGGCGGGCACGCGCGGCACGAGCAGCGCGAGCGGCGCCTGCGCGAGCTCGAGCGCCTGGTCGCCCTCGCCGAGCTTGACCGAGTAGAGGCCCTCGCCGCGCGCGGTGAGCGTCAGGCTGGTCAGGTCCTGGCGCAGGGGCGTCGCCAGCTCCGCGGGGTTCAGCGCGTGGCCCTTGGGCTCCTCGGGCTGGACCGCGACGGTGTACGGCTTCCCGTCGCCGACGGGGGCCAGGCACAAGAGCAGCGTGGGGAGCGCGAGCATGGGACCTCCTGGGTGTGCGTGCCGTCCGTACGTCCCGGGAGATCCCGCGCTCCGGCCCCGCTCAATCCATGTGCGCGACGACGCGCTCGTCACCCATCTGCAGCGCGAGTTGCGCCTGCTTGGGCGAGAAGAAGCGCTCGAAGTAGCGCGCGAAGAGCACTTGGTAGACGCGCAGCACGCCCTTGGTGCTCAGCCGGCGCGCGAAGTCGACCCAGGCCCAGTAGCGCGGCCCGCTGAGGCCCTGCGCGTGGGCGTAGATCTTGGCCTGCTCGGCGACCATGTACTCGCTGAACAGCATGTACATGACGAGGAACGGCTTCTGCATGAAGCGCAGCTTGACCGCCTTGGGCGCCAGCGGCATCAGCCACGGGTAGCGCACGAGGATCGGGAAGAGCTTGTGCAGGTTCTCGATCTCGGTCTTGTTGTCGTACAGGATCGAGGTCGTGCGGTTGAACTTGGTCGGGAAGTCGTCGTAGCCCGCGACCGCGTAGCCCATCTCGCGCGTCATGTCCGCGATGTCGAACATCGGGTAGGGCTGCATCAGCGAGACCAGCGGGTGGTCGACCTGGCACTCGATGTTGAGCTTCACCGTCGCGAACTCGTCGGCCATCGTGCCGCCCGGTCCGCCCAGCATGTTCAGCGAACCCAGACGGATGCCGTACTTCTTGATCCAGCTGGCGGCGTCGGTCAGCTGCTGGCGCGTGGTGTTCTTCTTGAACACCGCGTTGCGCACGTAATCGCTGGCGGCTTCGAAGGCGATACGCGCGTAGACGCAGCCCGCGCTCTTGAGCTTCCGGATGTGGTCCTCGGTGGTCATGTTGGCCATCAGGATCACGTCGAAGGGCAGGCCGACCTCCTTCGGATAGCGCTCGCAGAACTCGTCCAGCCAGTCGTTGCGCAGGTTGAAGATGTCGTCGAGGAAGTGGACGAACTTCAGGTTGTACTTCTTGCGGACGTCGTTGATCTCGTCGATCAGGTGGCTGACGCTGCGCTTGCGCACGTACGAGCTGTTGCGTGCGTTGTAGACCTTCTTCTTCATCGCGTGGTGGAAGCAGAAGGAGCAGGGCATCGGGCAACCGCGCTGGCTGACGAAGACCTTGCGATCACTCTCGCGGTAGATCGCGCCCGCCTCGTAGATCACGTCGCGGTCGGGGAAGCCCAGGCTGTCGATGTCGGCCACCAGCGGGCGGTTCTCGTTCTTGACGATCTCGCCGGTGTCGCGGCGCTTGACCCACAGGTTCTGGACCGTGCTGTAGTCCTCGCCCTTCCGCAGGCGGTCGAGCAGTTCGACGAGCGCCTGCTCGCCTTCGCCGCGGCACACCGCGTCGACCCCGTCGGTCTCGACGAACTCCGGCGTGAAGGTCGCGTGCGGACCGCCGAAGACCGAGACGACGTTGGGCAGCACCTGCTTGACCTTGCGGTTGACGTCCGCGAGGTACAGGTGCATGCCGGTCGTCATCGAGTAGCAGACGACGTCCGGGTCGTACTCCTTGAGCTTGTCGAGCCAGGCCTTGTCCGGGATGAACAGGCACTTGGACTGGTGGCCCGCGTCCTTGATGGCACGCGAGAGCCACATGATCCCCAGCATCTCCTGGGGCAGATATTCTTCGATGAAGAGAACTCTCATCGGGCGCATGATGCGGTCTCAGGCTGGCGAGCGGCGTTTGGGTCCCGGTCCTTGGGAGCGTTGCGGGCAGACCGGTACGCAGGAAGTATATCGGTGCACCACACCCCGGGGCGGAGAGCCTGCCGTCGACGTCAGAGAAGCTGCGCATAGGGAATGCGGGGCCCCGTTCCAAGTGCGCGAGGGGCACTCGGGCCGCCGCGCCGGGCCCTGACCGGCCCGATCCTGGCTCTGCCACCAGGGGTCGCGTTAGCTTCGGCGCCGGCCACCACATCCATGGAGCGCGTCGATTTCGCCCACCCCGCGAACCAGGGCGTGCTCGCCTTCCTGGCGAGCCGCGAGCGGGGAGCGCACTACGTCGCGAGCGCGGCCCCCGGCAGCGTCGACAGCTACGAGCTCGGCACGCACCCCGACCTGGTGCAGCTCCTGTGGGACGGGATCGACGCGCAACTCCCCAAACGCAGCGCCTGGATCGTCCACGGCCGGCCGGCCCTGGTGCGCAAGCACAGCGGCCTGATCTTCGGCTTCGCCACCGGGACCCTGTCGATCGCGCTGCGCGTGCCGCCCGCCCGCCTCGCCGATTTCGGCCTCGGCCCTGCGGAGCGCGTCTACACGGTCCGCTCGCGCGCCGTCGCCGACCTGTCGAGCTGCGGACCGGAATGGCACTTCGTGGCGTACGGCGCGCGGCAGCTCGAGATCGCGCTCGCCGCCTACGAGCACGCGGGACCCTCGGCCGACTCGAACGCCCCCTGAATGTCCGCTCCGGCACCCGGTAGACCTGCGCATGCCCCCCACCGCACCCGCCGCACGCCCGCGCCTTCTTGCTCCCGCCATGCGCCCGATCTTCGCGCTGAACCAGCTCGTCGCGGCGCTCGGCCTGGTCCTCGCGGCGACCTACATGCCGGGCCCGCTGGGCTGGCTGCTGGCCTTCCTCGGGGCACTGCTGCTCCTCGCGGGCGTCGGCCTCGCCTTCAGCCTGCGCCCCGCGCGCTTCGCCGCCAGCCTCCTGAGCGCCGCGCTCGCCTTCTGGCTCCTCGTACGCGGCTTCGTCGCGCCGGAACTCTGGACCTGGCCCGCGCTGGCAATCTTCGTCGCCTGGAGCATCGTGCTGCTCCTGCCCTGGACCTCGCGACGTTTCGCGCCGGCGCGGGAGCCGGAGGGGTCGTGGTCGTCGGAGGTGTAGGCGTCAACGCGCCGGACCTCGCGCGGCGACGACCACTGCGCCGACGTCCACGACTTCCGTGGCGACCGTTGGGTCGATCTGGAAGGTCCCGCGCCTGCTCGCAGCCCCTTCCGAGTGCCAGCCGTACGTCGGGAGCCCGCGGTCATCGACGCTCCAGTCGCCGAGGACGATCTCGACACGCCCGTCCACGCGGGCGACGAACTTGGGGTCGATGCAAAGCTCGAAGCGGCCCTGATCGTCGCTCCAGTGCGTCAACTCCAGGTCGTCGTCGAGCATCCCTCCGCCCGGCACGTTGACCTCGATCGACCGGTGAGGCACCGGCCGGCCCTGCGCGTCCTCCAGTCGCCCGCGCACGACGCAGGCTCGGCGTTCGAAGCGCAAGTCCAGGCGGTCGATCCCGCCGGCATCCGGGCCGATCGTGTGCTCGACGCGCACGGGGCACCAGCCGTGTGCGCTGCCCTTCACGGCGGTGCGACATCCAGGCAGGGCGCGGGTACGCAGGCGCGCCGCGTGGGCAGAGTGTCCGAACTCCTCCGCGGTGCGGTCGGCGCGCAGCACTTCGATGCTGAGAAGTGGGTGCTCGCAGCTCAGCTCCCGGCCCTCGGTGTCGAGCATGCGCACCTCGAGGATTCGACAGGCGGGTGGCTGGAGCTCCACCCGCGCCCCCGCGGTCAGCACGCCAGGCGCGCGCGTGACCTGGCGGTCGGCCCCGAGCACCGTCAGCGTCCAGGCCGGGTCCGCGAGCCCACCGGACACCGCGCTCGCCAGCTCACGCAGGCGCCGCAGGGACGGAACCGTGACGCGACCTGTGTCGGGATCGGTCGTCCCCGACCAGAGCACGACCGGATCGCCGTAGACGGGCTCGTACGCCACCAGGTCGACCCGCTCGCCTTCCGCCGCGGGCTGCAGCGGGTCGCGGACGACGACCTCGAGCGTCTCGTCCTCGTGCAGTCGGATCTCCTGCTCGTCCTGCGTTGGCGAGGGTACCTCCAACCAGCCGATGCGATCGCCCGCGCTGGCTTCGATGCGCAACGCGAACGCGGCGGGGGGCCAGTCGGGCGAGAGCGCCAGCGTCCCTCGCGGCAAGGTCGCGCGACCGTCTCCGTCCGTGAGGGCGCTGGCGGTGATCCGTGCGCGCCAGTCTTCGGGGTCGAGGAAGAAGTGCGCGCGCACCGCTCGAGGTGTCGAGAGCAGCGACACGTCCGGGTACTCGATCCGCGCGCCGGGGATGGCCGCACCTGTGCGCGCGTCGACGACGCGCACGCTCCAGCCCTCTTCGCGCGGAGTCGCGGGCGCCGCGCAGGCCGTGAACGCGAAGACGCCCAGGACGGTCACGGCCACAGGTCGAACTGCTTGCATCGGCTCCCCCTCTGTCCCGGGGTCGTGCCCGGGCAGCCATCCGAGGCTACCGCCTGCGGGCGCTGACCACGCGCTTCATCGCCTCCTCCACCTGCCCGAAGGTGCGCGCGCGTTCGAAGCGTTCGCGGCGGGCCAGGCCGGCGGCGACGAAGCGGCGGGCAAGCGCGGGATCGTCGAGCGGCGACAGCTCAGTCGGGGCTCAGCCACGCGGGTCCTGGGACGACATCGCCGAGGTCGAGCACCCGACCTTCGGTGAAGTCGCTGATCGGGAGCTCCAAGATGAGCCCGAGCCACTGCTCTGCGCCCAGCTCGTCCGTGCGAGTGGCCCCCTCCTCCTCCCACCGCAACGAACCCTCATCCGACGGGACGGGATACAACCACTGCAGCTCTCCGTGCGGCCTCAACCCGAACCGGAAGAAGCAGTGCAGGGCTCGAAGGCGTGACTCGGTGGGCGGGCGCGGCAGTTCGAGCGCGAACACGAAGCGTCCCTCGCGGTCGGTGAAGACCGGGGGCTCGACGTCGGTTTCGTGCCCGTCTCCGGCGGAGAGTCGCAGGCAGGCCGACTGCAGCGGACTTCCATCAGGATCCAGCGCCCGGCCTTGCAAGCGCAGCATCGGACGGTCGAGCACCAGGAACACGCGTGTCGGCGTGCCGCCCGCCGCGCGGGGTGTGCGCCCTTCGAAGGGCGTCGCCGAGTACTGTCCATCGTTGGCCCGGATGCGGAAGCGGACGTCGAGGGGTGCGCTCTCGAACACTGCGCGGCCGTCGACGAGCCAGCGCCCTTCGTCGTCCGCGACCTCCGCGGGATCTCCGCCGCGTGCACTACTGAGATGCTCGAAGGTGACCTCGGCGTCGCGCACGGTACGGCCGGCTCGGTCCTCGACCTCGACGATCACCGTGTGGGCGGGCTGGCTGACCACTTGGACTGCGGCGCCATCCCGCAGTTCGACTTCCACGGGCTCGACCGCGCCGTCCAGCAACCACTGATCGGTCTCCAGGACCAGACGGCGCTGGCTTGGCAGGGGGTCGCGATAGAGCTGGAGGTGTCGGAACACGACCCGCGCGTCCGCTCCGCTTGCCACGCCCGACCAACACTGCTCCCCCCACGTAGCCCAGATGTCGTCGCGGTAGGCCAGCTGTCTGAGCAGCGAGACCTCCACGCCAGGCTGCGGGTTGCCGTCCGCGTCGACCACGGAGATCGTCATCGACTCATCCCGCTGTAGCCGGATCGTCGCTCGCCCATCCACCACACCGGCCTGCTCGAGGAAGCCCCACAGGGGGCCCGCTTGGGCATCGACGCGCGTCGCCTCGAAGCACCGGGCCGTGCGTGGCACGAGGTACGGGTCCTCGAGCCGTGCCCTGCCGCGTGAGTCGGTCTCCGTGTGCATCGCGAGCGCCGAACGCAGCTCGTCCATGCCGCGGTAGCGGCGCATCCCGCGCAGACAGAAGTCGGCCACGTCGCTCGCGCGGACGTACACGATGCGCGCGCCCGGAACCGGCTCTCCGGCCTCGTCGACGACGAGGACCTGCAGGCCCGGAGTGCCGAGCTGCGGATCCTCCGCCGGAGGCGCGGGCGTCTCGCGCGGCGCGCTGCAAGCCAAGACCAGCGTCCACACCGCGCACCACGAACTCCTGGCCATGCCGTCCTCCCCCCGCGCCGCTCAGCGCGCGGCGACTCTACACCTCACGAAGCCGGGGCGCGACGAGCGGCCGCGGCCTTGTCGCCGACCAGCCGCAGCAGTGCCGCTTCGACCTGCCCGAAGGTGCGCGCGCGTTCGAAGCGTTCGCGGCGGGCCAGGCCGGCGGCGACGAAGCGGCGGGCGAGGGCGGGGTCGTCGAGCAGCGTGCGGATCTGTGTCGCGAGCGCCTGCGTGTCGAAGGGGTCGACCAGGAAGCCGTTGACGCCGTGCTCGACGACTTCGGGGTTGCCGCAGACGTTGCTCGCGACGATCGGGGTGCCGAGCGTCAGGACCTCGAGCAGGGTGTGCGAGAGGCCCTCGTAGCGGCTGTTGAGCACGAACACGTCCGCGGCGCGGATGTAGAGCGGGATCTTGGCGTGCGGCACGTTGCCGAGGAAGGTGACGCGCGCCGCCAGGCCCTGGCGCGCGGCGAGTTCCCGCCAGGGCTGCTCCATGTCGCCGTCGCCCGCCACGAGCAGGTCGACGTCGGCCGGGAGCTCGCGCAGCGCCTCGATGATGCCGTCGACGCGCTTCCAGACCATCAGGCGGCAGATCGTCAGCACGTAGCGCCGCTCGGGCGCCAGGCCGAGCTCGGCGCGCGCGGCGGCCTGCGTCGCGGTCAGCGTCGCGGGGTCGGGACCGTGGTAGGCGTTCATCACCGTCTGCACCTTGTCGGGTGCGACGCCGTGGTGGCGCACCAGGATCTGCCGCAGGAACTCGCTGCAGGCGATGATGTGCGCGGACCAGCTCCACCAGCGCCGCTGCAGCGCGCGCGTCAGGCGCACCTCGAAGCCGTAGCGCTTCGACTGGAACGTGACGATGTCGTCGTCGCCGCACCAACCCTTGCGGTGCGCGATCTCCCAGGCGCCGTCGACCATGATGCGGATCATCACCGGCTTCCTGCGCAGCTTGCCGGCCAGGACGTGCAGCAGCGCGAGGTGTTCGTTGACGTACACGACGTCGACGTCGCGCGCCTCGCGCAGCACGGCGAAGAAGGCCTTCAGGTAGCGCAGCGGCAGCGGCCCGCGCGGGATCGCGACCACCGGGAAGGGCTGGCCCTGCGGCGCGCGCTCGGAGCAGAAGGCGACGACCTTGACCGTGTGCCCGCGCTCCTGCAGGAAGCGTGCGAAGCTCGGCACGTACACCGCCGGACCGCCGAGATCGGGCGGGAAGACCGGCGAGGTGATCAGGATCCGCATGACCGGCGAGAGGATACGGTCCGCGCCACGCGCGTCCGTGTACGGTGCCAGGCACTTTTTTTCGCGCTCACACCGCGGCGGGGCGAGCGCGAAAAAAAGTGCCTGGCACCGTACGCGCTCAGCTGCAACCGACCTTGTCGCGGTTGACCAGGCGCTCGGTCTCGAGCGTGCCGAGGCGCTCGATGGTGATGTCGCCGGTCGGGTAGTCGCCGGTGAAGCAGGCGTTGCAGAACTTGTCGACCTTCGGGTTGCCTGCGCGCGCGGCGGCGTTCATCGCGTCGCGCTCCAGGTACATCAGGTAGTCGACGCCCAGCGCCTTGGCGATCTCGTCGTTGGTCGCGTGCGCGGCGATGAACTCGCGCTTGGTCTGCATGTCGATGCCGTAGGGACAGGGCGCGATCAGCGGCGGCGAGCACGAGGCCAGGTAGACCTTGCGTGCGCCCGCATCGCGCGCCATCTGCACGATCTTCTTGGCCGTGTTGCCGCGCACGATCGAGTCGTCGACCAGCAGCACGTCGCGGCCCTCGAACTCGAGCTTGATCGGGTTCAGCTTGCGCCGGATCGAGTTCTGGCGGCTCGACTGGCTGGGCATGATGAAGGTGCGGCCGATGTAGCGGTTCTTGACCAGCCCCTCCGAGTAGCTCAGCCCGAGCTCCATCGCCATCGCCAACGCCGCGTCGCGCGAGCTGTCGGGGATCGGGATCACCGCGTCGGGCGTCGGCGCGCCAGCGCGCTGCCACTGCTGCGCCAACGCCTCGCCCAGCCGGCGGCGCGTCTTGTAGACCGAGATGTCGTCCAGGAACGAGTCGGGACGCGCGAAGTACACCAGCTCGAACACGCACGGGCGGTGCGGCTTGTCCGAGAGCTTGCGCCGCACCGGCTGGCGGTCCATGCCGACGAACACCGCCTCGCCGGCCTGCACGTCGAAGCTGCGCGTGTAGCCGTTGACGTCGAGCACCACGCTCTCGCTGGCGCAGGCGAACCAGCGCCCCTCGGCCGTCAGCTTCTCGCCGAACACGCAGGGCTTGATGCCGTACGGATCGCGGAAGGCGACCAGGCCGACGTCGGGGATCGTCGCCACCACGGAATAGGCGCCCTTGACCTCGGCGTACACGCGCTGCACGGCGGCGAACACGTCCTCGGCGTTCGGCCGGTGACCGGGGTGCAGGCGCTCGGACAAGGCCTGCGCGAACACGAACAGGATCACCTCGAGGTCGCACGAGGAGTTGAGCCGCGTGCCGCTGGTGCGGAAGTGCTTGTCGAGCAGCTCGACGTAGTTCGTGACGTTGCCGTTGTGCGCCATCGCGACGCCGATCGGGAACGTCAGGTGGAAGGGCTGGGCGTCGTCCTTGCGACCGGCGCCGACCGTCGGGTAGCGCACGTGTCCCACGCCCAGGTTGCCGCGCAGCCGCAGCATGTTGGTCTCGTTGAAGATCTCGAGCACCAGCCCCAGGCCCTTCTTGACGTGGAAGGAGTCCGTGAAGGTCGTGATGCCCGCCGCGTCCTGGCCGCGGTGCTGTACGGCGAGCAGACCTTCGTAGATCTCGTTCGCGACGTCGGTCCCGTCCGGACCGAAGATGCCGATGAATCCGCACATGCTGTTTCGAACCTCGCCGCGCGGCCCGCGCCGATTCGAGGCGGCGCGACGAAGGACAGAAGATAAGCAGCATTCCGGCCTTGGGCAAGCTGCACGAACGGGCCGAACGCGCCCGGCCGGCCGCCGCAGGCGCCCGCCGTGAGCGCGCAGGTGGAGTACAGTAGTCGGATCGATGGTCGCCTCCCGAGCCATCCCGATGAAGCGGCTCCAGGCGACCGACAAGCGCCTGGGCTGGCTCGTGTGCGCGCTGCTGCAGCCCTGGCGCTGGCTGCGGGCGCGCCCGCGCGTCGTCGCCGAACCGCGGCGCATCCTGTGCATCAAGTTCTGGGGCATCGGCAGCCTGCAGATGCTGACCCCGGCGATCGCGCACCTGCGCGCCGCACATCCGGGCGCGCGCGTCGAACTCCTGACGCTGGCCGAGAACGAGGCCTTCGCGCGCGGGCTCGAGCTCTTCGACGGCCTGCACACGCTCGACGTGCAGTCGCGCCGCGGTCCGCTCGGCTGGGCACGCCTCGTCGCGCGCATCCTGGCGCTGGTGCGGCGCCTGCGCCGCGAGCGCTTCGACGCGCTCTACGATTTCGAGTTCTTCACCCGCTTCTCGGCGCTGGTGACGCTGGCCGCGGGAGCTCCGGCGACGCACGGCTTCGCCGCCCCGACGGTCTGGCGCGGCGGCTTCCACGCGCGCACGGTGCCCTTCAACCGCTATTGGCACGTGGCGCGCAACTTCCGCGCGCTGGCGGGCGGCGAGGACGGCTCGGACGTGCTGCCCGGCGACCTGCAGCCCTTCCGCGTCACGGCGGAGCACCGGCAGGGCCTCGAGCGCGCGCTCGAGCGCGCCGGCCTCGACGCGACGCGGCCGCTGGCGGTGCTCAACCCCAACGCCGGGCAGCTGTCGCTCGAGCGCCGCTGGCCGGCGCCGAACTTCGCGCAGGTGGCGCGCACGCTCGCGCAGGAAGACGGGCTGCAGGTGGTCCTGGTCGGCGCGCCGGGCGAGGCCGAGTACGTCGCCGCCATCGCGGCCGCGGCGGGCGAGCCCGGCCCGGGGCGCATCGCCGACCTGGCCGGCCAGCTCTCGATCGGCGAGCTGGCGGCGCTCTTGGCGCAGGCCGACGTGCTGGTGACCAACGACAGCGGGCCGATGCACGTCGCCGCAGCGCTCGGCACGCCGCTGGTGGCGCTGTTCGGGCCCGAGACGCCGGTGATGTACGGGCCGCTGGGCGTCGACGCCTTGGCCTTGTGGAAGCCGCCGGCCTGCAGTCCGTGCATCAACGTGCACGAGAACAAGGTCGCCAACTGCATCCACGGCCGGCCCGAGTGCCTGGTCGGGTTGGACGTCGAGCGTGTGCTCGACGAAGCGCGCGGACTCCTGGCCGACGGCCTGCTGCGCGGCGGCGCGCAGTTCCCGCGCCGGCGCCTGCGCGTCGTGCAGCACGACGGCGGCGCGCGCGCGCGGCGCGCGGAGGCCGGCGAGTGAGGGTCCTGCTGCTCAACCCGCCCGGCCGCGCGATCTACATCCGCGACTACTTCTGTTCGAAGACCACCAAGTCGAACTACCTGTTCCATCCGATCGACCTGGTGGTGCTCTCGGGCACGCTGGCGGCGCGCCACGAGCTCGCGGTGCTCGATTGCATGGCCGAGCGCCTGTCGCCCGAGGCGGCGCGCGCGCGCCTGGCGGCCTGGAAGCCCGACGTGGTCGTGGCGCTGGTCGGCGCGGTGTCGTGGGAGGAGGACCGCGCCTTCCTGGCCGAACTCTCGGCCACGGGCGTGCGCGTGCTGGCGATCGGCGACGTGCTGCAGGAGCGCGCCGAGGAGCGCCTGGCCCGCGAGCCCTGGATCGAGGCCGCGCTGCACGACTTCTCGAGCGACGACGTGCTGCGCTACCTCGACGGCGAGCGCGAGGCGCTGGGCTCGATGACCGTGCGCCACGCGGGCGCGATCACCAGCCGGCGCGACGGCCCGCGGCACGGCAGCTTCCGCGTGCCGACGCCGCGCCACGAGCTCTTCCCGGCCCACGGCTACCACTTCTCCTTCGCGCGCGCGGCGCGCTTTGCGACCGTGCTGACCGACTACGGCTGCCCCTACCCGTGCAGCTTCTGCGTGATCGGCACGCTGGGCTACAAGACCCGGCCGGTCGCCGACGCGCTGGCGGAGATCGACCATCTGCGCGCGCTCGGCATCCACGAGCTGTTCGTCGTCGACCAGACCTTCGGGCTCTCGAAGAAGCGCGCGCTGGAACTGTGCCAGGGCCTCGAACAGCGCGGCGACCTGTCCTGGACCGCCTTCACGCGCCCGGACACGGCCGACGACGAGCTGTGCGCCGCGTTGAAGCGCGCCGGCTGCCACACGCTGATCCTGGGCGTCGAGAGCGCCGACGACGCGCAGCTCGAGCGCTACGAGAAGGGCTACACCAGCGCCCAGGTGCGCGAGGGCCTGCGGCGCGTGCAGCGCCACGGGCTGCGCACGGTCGGCACGTTCATCATCGGCCTGCCCGAGGAGGACGAGGCCTCGCTGCGCCGCACGCTGGAGCTGGCGCTCGAGCTGGAGCTCGACTTCATGAGCCTGAACATGGCCGTGCCGCGCTTCGGCACGCCGTTCCGCCGGCGCGCGCTCGAACTCGGCCTGGCGCGCCCCGACGAGCTGGTGATGGACCAGGGCGGCGCGCAGGCCTTCCTGCCGACGCACACGCTCGACAGGCGCCGGATGCTGGAGCTCAAGCGCTCGATGGTGCGCCGCTTCTACCTGCGCCCGAGCTACCTGTGGCGGCGCCTGACGCGCGTGCGCAGCGTCCACGAGCTGCGCGCCCAGGTGCGCGAAGGCCTGGCGCTGCTGTCGCGCAACGTCTGACCGCGCCGCCCCCGCCCCGCGCGTGAGTACGGTGCCAGGCACTTATTCACCCTGTCGCACGGCG